>WPCG01104557.1_pt1 | contig 31725 bp, 33 predicted proteins | sample 5403311 | NCBI WGS metagenome assembly WPCG01 (sample SAMN12869467, study PRJNA574797) | sludge metagenome | isolation source: wastewater treatment of Control | place: China:Beijing | collected 2019-05-17
GGAGTTCTCTATTTAGATGAACTTCCAGAATTCAAAAGGGATTTATTGGAGACACTTAGGCAGCCTTTAGAAGATGGGGTTATTAGTATATCACGGGCAAAATATAAAGTTACCTATCCATGTAATTTTATGTTGGTGGCATCTATGAACCCATGCCCGTGCGGATATTATAGTCAAGAGGATACAAAATGTATTTGTACTCCTTATTCAGTTGCAAGATATAACTCCAGAATATCTGGCCCATTATTAGATAGAATTGATATTCACATAGATGTAAGGCCTGTTGAGTCTCATATGTTAATGTCTAGTTCTATGTGTGAGAGCTCTGAACAAGTTGCACAAAGAGTTTTAGCTGCAAGAGAGATTCAGTTTAAAAGATTTAACGGGAAGATCTATTCAAACTCAATGATGTCACAAAAAGATATAGAGAGGTATTGTCAAATTGGAGATAGCGAAAAGAGTTTACTAAAAAGAGTGGTAGAGAAATTAGATCTTTCTGCTAGATCTTATTCCAAAATATTAAAAGTTTCAAGAACTATTGCAGATTTAGATATGTCTCGGGATATCTCTGTTGTACATATTTCAGAAGCTGTAAGATATAGGGCTATGGATAAATATTAATTTTTATCTTTGGCAAGAATTTAAATGGAATAATTTGTGAAAGAAGTTAGATTAAAAATTGACTCTCTTGATACTATAGAACTTGTTGCAAAAAGATTTATCGAGCTTATTAGGGGTAAAGGCAATGTCATTGCTTTTTATGGTCAGATGGGAGCAGGTAAAACAACATTTATCAAATCTCTCTGCAAGGTTATGGGTGTTATTGATTTAGTCGGTAGTCCAACATTTAATATTGTAAATGAGTATGCTACAAAGGATGGTGATGCTGTTTACCATTTTGACTTTTATAGAATAGAGAGCTTAGAAGAGGCCTTTGATATAGGGATAGAAGAGTATTTCTATTGTGATGCTCTTTGTTTAATTGAGTGGCCACAAAAAGTAGAACAGATATTGCCCTCAGATCTAATTAAGGTGCAAATATCTGTTCTAGAAGGTGAGTTAGAAAGTAGAGAGTTAGTTTTCTGGATATAGCAAATATGGCTTTCTCTGGATTTTAAACTTCTCTACATCATCTTTCCACATCGCTTTTATCTCTTGGGCGCTTTTACCCTCTTTAATCATTTTTCTTACATAATCTCTACCAATAAGCAATTCAAAAAATGAGCGGAAAAAGTGATCATCTAGATTTAAATTTCTATATGCATCAATGACGTACTCTAAATTAATTCCTGCTTTATTTATCTCTTCTATAGAAGGAGTGGAGCTTAGATCTACACCAAAGCACTCTCTATTTAATTGAGGAGGGAATTTTGCTCCAGGAACGCTTCTAGGTGTAAAGCTAAAGTCATATCCCTTCATATTTGGATGTCCATATACTTGGAATGGGAAATCGGTACCTCTTCCAAGACTAACTGGTGTAGCCTCAAAATAGCAGATGGATGGATAGAGATAGATAGATCTCATATTAGGAAGGTTTGGAGATGGTTTAACAGGCAGTTCATACATGGTTGCATGTGTGTAGTTTTTACACTTAATAACGGTTAAATCACATTGAATACCATCTTTTAACCACTTCTCTCCATTAATCATTACCGCAAGTTCTCCTAGGGTCATGCCGTGCACAGTTGGAATAGGTAGCCAACCAACTGCCGATCTGTATTTCATATCTAGGATTGGACCATCTACATAAAAACCGATAGGATTTGGCCTATCTAATACAATCATTTTGACATTGTTTTCGGCACAGGCCTCCATCATTTTGGCCATTGTTGTGAGATATGTATAAAAGCGAACTCCAACATCTTGAAGATCGAATAGTAATACATCAATGCTTTTCATTAGAGATACAGAGGGCTTTCCAGTGTTTCCATCATAAAGAGAATTGATTGGAATTCCTGTTTTTTTATCTACAGAGCTTGAAACATGCTCTCCTGCATCTGCATCACCTCTAAACCCATGTTCTGGAGAGAGAATAGATACAATATTTACCTTTAGAGCAACTAATGAGTCTACAAGATGGGTGTTCTTTATTATACCTGTTTGGTTTGTTAGAACAGCAACTCTTTTACCTTTTAGCAAGGGCAGATATTCATGTGTAGATTCTGCTCCAGTTATAACCTCTTGAGCATTTAAGTTTATTGCCAGTATGGCAATTAGAAAAAGTGATAGTAATTTTTTCATGTTTTATTGGTTAATTTGGGTTAGCTAACGGGTAAAAATATGGATATTTTAGATAACTTTTGCAAAAAATTGATCATTTTTAGCAGTCAATTCACCTATGTGACTAAATACTATGCTGTTTTTCTTTGCAACTTCCATTACCATATCTATACCTTGTGGTTCAACTGCAATTAATATTCCACCACTAGTTTGAGGATCGCATAAAATTGCTTTTTGGTAATTAGATATCTCATTTGCAAGATGTCCATAGCTGTTATAATTTCTAGATGTACCTCCAGGGATACACTCTTTTTGAATATAATAGTCACATCCATCTATAAGAGGGATTTTATTAAAATGGATATTTGCTGTTAGTGAGCTTCCTTGTGCTATCTCTATAGTGTGCCCTAATAGTCCAAAACCCGTAATATCTGTCATTGCTTTTATTTGATCTATTTGAGCAAGCTCTTGGCCAATTGTATTTAGAGAGCTCATAAGTTCTACTGCAAGTTTTTTATCTTGCTCTCTTGCTAGTCCGAATTTCTCTGCGGTTGTTACAAGTCCTATTCCAATAGGCTTACTTATGAATAGTTGACAACCTTCTGTTGCTGTGTCGTTCCTTTTAATTTTTGCGGTTTCTATAATTCCTGTTACAGCAAGTCCAAAAATAGGTTCACTAATGTTTATACTATGGCCACCTGCAAGAGGTATTCCTGCTTTTTCACATACCTCTTTTGCACCATCAATAACAATACCAGCAACATCGGCACCCAGTTTATCAAGTGGCCATCCTAAAATGGCAATTGCCATAATTGGCTTGCCTCCCATTGCATATATGTCTGATATTGCATTTGTTGCGGCTATTTTCCCAAAGAAAAAAGGATCGTCAACAATTGGAGTAAAAAAGTCGGTTGTACTAATTATAGATTTGCCATCTCCTATATCGTAAACGGCAGCATCGTCTTTTGAGCTATTGCCCACAATCAAGTTTTCAAATGGAGTGCATGATCTACTATTTTTAAGAATCTCTTCTAAATCTTTTGGAGATATTTTGCAGCCGCACCCTGCACCAGGGCTAAATTGTGTTAGTTTTACTGACATACTAAATGGTTATTAATTTTGTACAGTTATGTTGAATATCAATAATGTCCAGCATTGTTCCTACTGTTCCGATCTCTATTTTATCTTCAATTTTATAGTGGTTGATACATGTTTTACATATCATGATTATAACTCCACTACTCTCTAGTTCTTTAAGTTGCTCTATACAGACAGAATCCTTTATAGCAAGCTTTACACCATCGGCATAAAGGCAGATGTATGCGGGTTTTCTCTCTTCTGATAAAATAAGTGATAGGTAGTTTGTAATTAATTTGTTTGTTAGCTCTTTGTCGCCAACTCCCATTCCATCTCTATTGATAAGAATAGCTGTTTTTTTGTTAATATTATCTATTGTCATTATTTGATAGTTTTTTTGAATTTGATATAATCTGATCTAAATAGATGTTTGGTTCTTTATTATCTATAAATAGAGCAACTTTCTGATGGGTCCTATTTTGAAATCTCTCAGTAAGCTGTTTGCTATATGCTTTGTCGTAATAGATTAAACATATCTCAGCTGCCTTTTTTAGATTCCCAGTTTGGCAATATTCAATTGCAAATTTACAGTTGTCATATCCCAGTCTTTTCTCAATTTTTGAGATATCTCTAATTAGTTCCTCAATGGGTGCAACTCCATAATCGTGTGATAATTTGTCTATTCTGGTCTCTCTTTTGGAACATATCTCTATAAGTGGAGCTTGTCTCATTTTTAACCATAGTTCTTGAGGTACTTGGACTTTGCCAATATTTCTACTTTCATCTTCTATATAAGTTATCTTTGTAGAGGATAGTTTAGATATATTTTGTGCCAGTAGATTTTCAAAATGTTCTGTGGATGGTTGTTCGCTCTCACCGATACTTCCAAAGGCAGATCCTTTGTGATTTGCTAGCCCTTCTAAATCTAATATCTGCTCACCTTTAAAGTCAAGTTGTTTTAAAATATCAGTTTTTCCAGAACCAGTAAGCCCACCAATAAGTACTATATTGAGAGGTTTGTTTATAGTCTCTCTAATATATGAGCGGTAACTTTTATAACCACCATTGAGAATTTTTGTTTCTATTCCAACAGTATTTAGTAGCCACGCCATCGAGTGGCTTCTCATACCTCCTCTCCAACAATAGATTAGGACTTTGGGTGACTTTAGTGCTAAGGCATCTTTAGTAAAAGAGAGAAGTTTGGGAGCAACTATCTCTAGTCCCCTTTGAACCGCTTTTACCTTACCTTTCTGTTTATAAATTGTTCCTACCTCAGCTCTCTCTAGGTCATTGAATAGGGGTAAATTAAGAGCCCCCGGGATATGAGCATGGTTATACTCTCCGGGGGTTCTTACATCTATTATAGGAAACTCACACGAGTGTTCTAAAAATTTATCTGCTTCTATATCCATTTACACAATTATTGATGTGCAAATGTAGCAATTTTATAGATTAAAGTTAAGACCAAATGAAGGAATTAGAGCGGTGGATCTATACTTACCACCAAATGTTAATGCTGGGTTAAATGTCTCTGGAGCAGTTCCAGACACCTTCTCTCCAAATAGTGCTTGGAATCCAAAATCAAATGCTACTTTTGAACTTATATTATAAGTAAAACCTGTAGTTGCGCTAAATTTATTTGCACCTGGTGTCTCTGGGTGATAGTATGTCATATCAACTGGAGTAGTATCATAAATCACACCAGCTCTTACAATAAATTTCTCTGAAACCAAGTATTCTGCTCCAGCTCTATATATCATTGTATTTTTGAAATTCTTGATGGATACAAGCTTAATGTCGTTCCCAAAATCAATAATTAGTTTGTCATAGGCTTTCCAACCAACATACTGAAGCTCTGCGGCTAATAATAATCTTGAAGAGGCTCTGTAGGATGCTCCCAAATTTAAATTTGAAGGAACAGGTAGAGAGGATTTAAAAGATTTTCCATCTATGTCTGGAATTCTAATTGTACCTGGTGCAGCAGTGTTTACAGCCTCTATAACTTGCTTAATTTGTGGACTAACATATTCTAAAGATGTCTCTCCCTCTTTAACGCTCATCTTAACTTTTGATCTGTATGAGAGACCAATTGTTAATTTCTCATTTGGACTGTACATTATTCCAAGGTTAAAACCAGTTGTTAAACCAGCTTTACCCTCAATCTGAGCTGTTACAGATGGAAGGTGTGCAAATTGATCTATTATAGGTTTAAGATTTGGCATCATATTTCCAATAGGGTTTAAAGCTCCAATTGGGGTAATTGCTCGGTTTATCTCAAAATTGCCAAAGTTTACCATAAGGCCAGCACCAACGCTTAGTTTCTCTGAAATTTGGTATGCTATTGTTGGTTGGATTGAGAAGGCGGCAAGAGAGATATTTTGAACATGATGTGCTCCGGCCCAATCGTCAGGCCAAGTAAGAGAATTTCCGGCAGGATTGGTTATGCTTATTCCTAAAGCAAGCCTATCTGTGGGTTTATATCCAAAATATCCAAATATTGGTGTTCCAGGAGAGTTGTCTGTTTGTGTTTTGTAGCCATCTTTTTCAAATGTTACTTTGGAGAAAATAGGAGTAACACCAGCAGATATTTGGTATTTGCCTTGAATAGATGTTAACCCGGCAGGGTTGAAAAGCATACTTTCGGCTCCAAGTTTTAATCCAGTTCCAAGATGACCCATACCAGTTTGGCGGGCGCTTTGAGAGTTTATTTGATACCCCTCAGCAAAAAGTGATATTGTGATAATGTTCGCAATAATTAGTAGTGATAGTTTTAGTATTCTCATTTTAATAATAATTATTTGGACTCTAAATCTAGCAATATAATTATTATTGATATACCATACTTTATTCATGTAGTTTAAATAATAGATAATCAATATTATGCAACTATGTCTTTTTTATACTATCGCTATCTTTTGGTGTATATTTTAAAAAAGTGTAAAATCTCTAATCTTATGTAAAGAGATAAAAAATGCGGACAAGTAAAAACTGCTTGTCCGCATTTATATTTAAGTAGGCTCATATAGAGCAGTATTATTCTAACTATATTGGAGTCGTTAATTGTTATTTAGTTGAGGAATCTCTACCTCGTTACGATAATCTCCTATTAGATGTTTTGAGAAATAATCTGCCATTACCCAGAAAAAGTACTCTGTCATATCTCCAAAAGCATGTCTTTGTCCTGGTAGAACAAGCATATCAAATCTCTTGTTTGCTCTAATAAGGGCATTGACAACTCTTGTTGTATTTGCTGGATGAACATTATTATCCATATCGCCAGTAACTAGAAGAAGCCTGCCTTTGAGGTTTTTAGCAATCTCTGAGTTTTTGTCAATACTATATTTGAATGTAGTATCCCCTTTTTCTGAAACCACCTCTTTAACACCATGGTGTTTTTCGCTCCACCAACGGTTATAAATATTATTCTCGTGATTACCTGCACTAGACACGGCCACTTTAAAGAAGTCTGGATATACAAGCATTGCAGCAGTTGACATAAATCCACCTCCAGAGTGTCCATGAATACCAACTTTATTTATATCAATAAAATTATGTCTAGCAGCCAATTTCTCTACAACAACTTTCTTATCTTCTAGACCATAGTCTCTTAAGTTGCCGTAACCATAGTTGTGATACCACTTAGATCTAGCCGGGTGGCCTCCTCTATTACCAACAGTAACAACAATAAAACCTAATTGTGCAAGCCTGTCTATTCTATCCATTCTTTTGTTCCACTCAAAATTAACGGCCTCTGTTTGTGGTCCTGGATATACATACTCAATTATTGGATACAATTTTGTTGAATCAAAGTCAAATGGTTTATACATTACTCCATAAAGATCAGTAACACCATCTCCTGCTTTAACTGTAAAAGGTTCTGGGAATTTGTAACCCATTTCAAATAGTTTAGATAGGTCTGTCTCTTCTAGATCTATAAGTTTCTTTCCGCTATTATCGTATAATGCAGATTTTGGAACAGTATTTACTCTTGAGTAGTTGTTTACAAAGTATCTTCCATTATCGGAAACATTTGCTTTGTGGTGATAGTTCCCAGGGTTTAGAAGCCTAAGATTGCTTCCATCAAAGTTAACTCGGTATTGGTGAGTGTAGTATGGATTCTCCCCTTTTTCTCTTGCATTAGCAGTAAAATATACTACCCTCTGAACAGGATCTACCGCAGAAATCTCCTCTACATGGTAGTCTCCAGATGTAATAGCGTTTTTAAGATTACCATCTTTATCAAAAAGGTATAAATGAGCCCAACCACTTCTTTCTGACCAAAAGATATATTCGTTTCCATTATTAATAACCTCTACAGGTCTTGTTTCTATATAGGTATTAAGTCTCTCCTTAATTAAGGGTCTTATTGAGTCTTGAGAGATATGTGCTACGCAAAAATCTATTCTTTTAAGGTCTCTGCTTGTGCGAGTTACATAGAATTTTGTGTTGTCTCCTTGCCAAACTCTTGGTATAATTTCGTCTGAATAGTTAGATTTTGGGATTTTGTTGAATTCAATAGCAAGCTCTTGATCTTTGAATGCAGAGGTGCTTATCTCCCTGTAGCTTTTGCTCTCCATGTCAAAAAGAACTAGATGTCTAGATGGAGCCTCAGCCTCTCCAGCCATGTGATATTTATATCTCTCTAATTTTGGTCTTGGGTTAGAAAGAGAGTTAATAACCCAAAAATCTTTTACTTTAGATACGTTACTTCTAATAATTGCAAATCTTTTTGAATCAGGAGACCATGCAATAAATGCAACACTTCTTTTATTTAATTCCTCATCTGTTGCATAGAAATCGTATGTTCCAGAGCCGAATGTAAATTCTGCAGATCCCTCAGTTGTAAGTTGGTGCTCTATAATTGTGCTATCTTTCTCATCTATTCTGGCTTTCTCAAAGTTCTCCATATCCATATAGTATAGATTAAAGTTTTTGGAGAAAACAACATATTTTCTATCTGGAGATACACTTCCCCATCTTGGATAAGGTTTAGGTCTTTCGTAGTTTTCTATCTCTGTTAGAGTTTTGGTCTTAATGTCATATTCAAATCCATGGATCTTCCTCTCTTTTTTTGGCTTGCCGCTTTTTGGATCTGGTTTCTCAATCTCTACAGTACTTCTAATTTCAAATGTAAATTTTATATCATCGACAAGTTTAAGATTTTCAATCGGTATATTTTGAGCATCATATGGATCCTTCACAATTTGAGTAAGTTGAGCCGCAAGTTTGACATTGTCAAAAAGTGGGGTCTTGTTTTGAGTAGCTGGGTCTACAATGTAATAAAATGTTCCTTCTGGTGTTTTGTAAACATACCAGAATTTATCCGAATTTTTAAACCAGTTTGGACTGACCTCGGTAGAAAATACAAGCTTATCTACCTTCTTTGGTGAAAAACGGGCTGCAAGTTCGTAGTTGGCTTTGGTCACAGGTGTCTGTGCAATTGTAAAAGCAGCAGACAGTATGATTGCCAAAAGCAAAAGAGTTTTTTTCATAATTTGGATATTTTAGAAATTAATAATTATATAGGTACTTTTGTGTTTCATATTTATAAATCCCACTCTGCAACCTCCATATTTTTTAATTTACCACACTCTACTTGAAATTTGAGTGCAGTCATAACAGTTTGAAAACCCTGACGTCCAGCGGCGCCAGGATTTATTGTAATCATATTGTATTTGGGATCGTTAATAACTTTAAGTATGTGTGAGTGACCACATATAAAAACATCTGGCCGATGAGCTTCTATAAGAGTTAGCGCATTGAGGTGATATCTGCCAGGGTATCCACCAATGTGAGTGATCAAAAATTTCATTCCCTCTAATGTAAATGCTTGAATATATGGATGAAATAATCTAATGTCTTGTCCATCACAGTTTCCGTAAACACCCCGTACTTTTTTGAATGCTCTTAACTTTTGGGATACCTCAATCGATCCAAAATCACCTGCATGCCATACCTCATCGGTATCTTTAAAGAAATCCAAAATTCGGCTGTCTAAAGAGCCATGAGTATCTGAAATTACTCCTATAGTTTGCATTTACTTATAGTTTAATTACAATTTTTTTCTTGTACAGAAATATTGCCATAAGTGTGAATATTGAAACGTACATAATAGCATATAGTAGAGAACCCCACTCATTATCCCCCAGAAGAGCTACACAGCAATTTCTATATATGTATGTTGATGCAGATATGGTACTCTCTTTTATTGTTCCATCTGCTAGAATTGTGCTAGTGCTCCATTTTATAACACGTCCTAAAACTTTTGCGAAAACACCTGCCATAACAAATGCAAACAGAGGGTTTAAGCCAAGAGCTTTGAACGGGAAAAAAAGTTTCTCTTTACCTTTTACATCAATAAAATATATAAAGAAAGCAAGCATCATTACAGACCAACCTCCAGCATAAAATACGTAAGATGGCGTCCATATTGGTTTGTTAATTGGAATAAATGGACTTAATATTATACCAATTGCAATTGTTATCAATCCTATAGTATAGAGTTGTCCAACAGCCTCAATTTTTTCTTTACTTTTTCTGATAATCCCTCCAATTATATATCCAAAGAGAACAGTAGCGCTACCAGAAAGAGCTCCTAAAAGTCCCTCGGGATCGAAAGGTAAACCAAAACCTTTATAGACATGAGACTTTCCAACAAGCGCAACATCTATTGGTCCAGAGATATTACCCTCTAAAGAGAATGGATCTTGACCTCCAAAAAGGACTAAAATTAGTAGATGTAATACCATAAGTGCAGATCCAGCTACAACTATTTTTTTTGGAGTTCTCAGCCATAGAGCTAAAAGAGCTCCAATAAGGTAGCAGAATGCAATTCTTTGAAGTACACCAAAAATTCTTAGGTTATTTATATATACTAGCCAATTTTGTCCAAATGTGAGATCTGCTGCTGGATTGGTATTGTAAAAAGGAAAAGCATTTAGCAGAAGGCCTGTTAAAAAAATAAGAAAAGATCTTTTCACAACTTTTTTAACTGAGGTGCTATTTAGGGTATCATTGTATTTTGCAAATGCAAAGGCCAATGCAGCTCCAACAATAAATAGAAAGAAGGGAAAGACTAAATCGGTTGGAGTACAACCATGCCAAGCAGCATGTTTTAAAGGAGGAAAAATTTTACCCCAGGTACCTGGGTTGTTTACCAAAATCATTCCGGCAATGGTCATGCCTCTTAATACATCCAGAGCAGTGTATCTATGTGTTGTGATCTTATCCATTTTTTTATACTTTTACTCGCAAAAATAACCTTTTTAAAAATATAATTGTAATATAATGGAGTTATTTTACTCACAAACAAAGAGCCATCTGGTACATATTTTAACAGATCAAGAGGCAATTCACTGTTCAAAAGTTAAGAGACATAAGGTTGGTGATATAATTTTTACAACGGATGGTGCGGGTTGTATATATAGAGCTCAAATCACATCTATCTCGTCTAAAGAGGTTTTACTTTTTATCGTTGAAGTAATTAATAATTCACCTAATAGAGATTATGAGTTGATAATGGCTGTTGCCTTAACAAAGAACATAGATAGGTTTGAGTGGTTTTTAGAAAAAAGTGTAGAGATTGGTGTAGACAGAATTATTCCTTTGGTTTGTGAGAGAAGTGAAAGAAGGGTCGTTAATCAAAGTAGGGGAGAGAAGATTGTTGTATCGGCAATGAAACAATCATTAAAATCTATTTTGCCGATATACTCATCTTTAACCACATTTAAAGAGTTGATGAATGAATTTTCTACCGATGATAGTATTTGTAAGATGGTTGCTCACTGCAATGAAAGCCATAAAAATGACATAAAGAGTACAATTGTAAATACTATGAATGAGGGCGTGAAAAGGTTTTTAGTTATGATTGGACCCGAAGGAGATTTTTCTCCCAATGAGATTGAGTTGGCTATGAAAAGTGGGTTTGTACCAATATCTTTAGGCTCTTCTAGATTAAGAACAGAGACAGCGGCTTTAACTGCCGTCTCTGCTCTTTATTTCAGTTATCTATAAAAAATATACCACATATATACAAAATATAGTAGAATTAATAGCGCTCCTTCTATTCTGCTGATATAGTGTTTTTTGCCTGTTAATGAAAAAATTACCACCACAATAGTTGAAGCAAGAGCAATATATGCATCTATTATATTTTCGTTATTAATGGGTAGTGGAATAATTAGTGAAGTTGCTCCTAATACAAGGAGAATATTAAAAATATTGGACCCAATTACATTACCAATGGCAATGTCGCTTTTGCCCCTAAATGCAGCAACTGCGCTTGTTGCAAGTTCTGGTAGAGAAGTCCCAAGAGCCACTATGGTTAGGCCGATTAGAGTATCGCTCATCCCAAATCTTACAGCAATTTTTGTCGCATGATCTACAATAATATCTCCACCCCAGATTAATGCTCCCAATCCGCCAATAATAAAAAGAGATGATATGGCAAATGAGTACTCTTTTTGGGGTATCTCGTCTATTTCTAGTTCTGGGGTCGAAGATTTTTTACTGCTGTATAGAATATATCCAAGGAATATTGCAAAAAATGTGATAAGAATAAAACCATCTATTCTATCTACCTTTCCTGGGCTAAATGTGGGTATAAAGCCGCCCATAAGAACAATTAATATTGCAGATACTATAACAGTAAAAGGGATCTCTAGTTTAACCGTCTTTTTCTGAAGAGATATTGGTCTGATTAGGGCCGCTACACCTATAACAATTAGGAAATTAAATAGATTGCTCCCTAAAACATTGCCAAGTGCTAACCCAGAAGAGTTGTCTATTCCAGCTATAATATTAACAGATAGCTCGGGGGCAGAGGTGCCAATAGAGACTATTGTAAGCCCAATAACAAGGTCGGGAACTTTAAATTTTTTGGCAATAGCAGAGGCTCCTTTTACAAGGTAGTCTGCTCCCATAATTAGTAGAGTAAACCCAACGATTAGAAATAGAGATGATATGAGCATATTAGTCGCGAATTATTTTTACTACGCCTCCTTGTCCAATATAGACAATAGAAGAGGGAATACCTGTTGAATCCTGATCTAATGACTCTGGAGTGCACCAATCGGTCTGAGCAATTATATCCTCGGAGATATCTTCTAGGTAAATAGGGTCTTTATCACCTTTTATTCTGGCCGAAGTTGATACGATAGGTTTATTAAATCTTTTAAGTAATAAGTTACAGAATGGGTGGTCAACTACTCTCATTGCAATCTCACCTTTTGGTGAAAGAACATTTTTAGCTAGATTGATCCCTTTTTGATAAATAATTGTTAGGGGTTTATCATTTACTTCAATGAGTTGCTCAGCAATCTCAGGCACATCTTTAGCAAAACGACATACCATATCAATGTCTTTTGCTATGGTAATAAAACCTGTTTGCTCTGTTCTTTGTTTGATTTTGTAAATCTTCTCTACTGCCTTTTCGTTTGTAGCATCACAACCAAGACCCCATACGGTATCTGTAGGGTATATTATAACCCCACCATCTTTGAGAATTTGAATTGCCTGTTCTACGGCTTGTCTTAGATCCATTTTTTTTACAATTTGGTTTTATGTAATTCTATAGTTTGTTTATATACTTCAAAAATTTTGTCGGCAACTTTATCGTTTCTGAATAATTTTGCATGAGTATAGCCCCTCTCTATAAGGCTTCCTCTAAGAGTTGGAGAAGAGAGTATTAACTCAATTTTATCTTTAATATCAGTTGGAGAGTCCGGGTTTACATACATTACCGAATCTCCTCCAGCCTCTTGCATAGAAGAGCCGCCAGATGTGATAACTGGAATACCATATGTTATGCCCTCTAATACTGGAATTCCAAACCCCTCGAAAAGAGACACATAGAGCAGACATTGAGCGAGTGAATATATTGCTGGTATCTCACTAAAATGAGCATCGTGGATCATAATTACTCTATCTTTTACACCATATTTTGCCGCAAGTCTGTTTACAGTGTAGACATAGTTGGTTTTCCGTCCAAAGCAATAGAGTACAACATCTTTGGGTAGATTTACCAGTGCTTTTACTATGCTTCCAACATTTTTTCTCTGTTCAATAGTGCCCATTGCCACAATGAATCTTTTTGGAAAGTTGTATTTTTGTTGAACATAGTCTATACTCTGTTGGGTTGCTTTCTGATAAAATTGAGGATGACATCCTTGGTAGATTATCTCTATTTTGGATTTATCTATTCCAAAGAAATTCTGAATATCATCGGCAGTCTGTTTGCTTATGGCAATAATTTTATCGGCATTGTTTACAGCATGTTGCGCCTTTTTTCTATAGAACCATCTGTCTAGTGGTTTGTAGAACTGAGGATGTCTAAGAAAAATAAGATCGTGAATAGTAACAACTTTAGCTGCTTTTATATTTTTAATTGGTAGTTCTCCGCTTAGTCCATGATATAGATCTAACTCCTCTTTTTCTATATCAGCTGCTATATTGTATGATCTCCACAGATTTGTTAATCTTCGGTTAATGCCAGTTGGCTTAATAATTTTAATATTCTTATTAACATCAAAATCTACAAGAGTATTTTGGGCATATGGGGGAGTAAATAGAGTGTATAAATTATAGTTGTAATATTGAGAAAGAGAAGATATTAGCAGTCTGCTGTAGTTTCCCAATCCACTATAATTTTTAAATGCTCGTTTTGCGTCAAATCCAATTTTATACATAATTATGGGATTATGAGTTCTGTTATAACAGGATAGTGATCTGAGTGATCTATCCTTGGAGTTTCATGTGACTTACACCAAATCGGAAGAGGGTGTAGTATATAGTCTATTCTAAGCATAGGCCATAGGAAAGAGTATGTTGCACTAAATCCTTTTCCAGATTGCCGGAAGCTATCTTTTCGGTTTGCCGAAAGAGAGTGGTATGTATATGACATTGGTGTGTCATTGAGATCTCCACAAATGATTGTTGGGAGATCTGTAGATTGGGAGTGTTTAACAATCTCATCTACTTGAATTCCTCTGCGTTTAAATGTTTCTGCAACCTTGTCATGTACGTCTATTATTTGATCTGTAATACTGGTGCTCTCTCTTAGTCGTTTGATGAGTGTTGTGAAAGAGATGCTATGAGATTCGAGGTGTGTATTGTAGACTCTTATTGGACGGTTATGGAAATTTATATCTGTGTATATGCAAAGGTTTGTACTGCTGTTAAATGGAATTCTTCCCTTGTTAATTATAGGGAATTTGCTATAAGTAATATTGCCAAAATAGCCACCTTTCTTTGTTGGAAATAGAAAGTAAGTGACATATTTATGTGACGGTAGGAATCGTTTAATATTATTAGTATCGGAGATATAGAATTCTTGAAGAGCAATGACATCTGCATTCTCATTTTTTAGAAATTCTATTATGTTTTTTCTGTTTGCAACTTCGGTATCTTTGCCTTGAACAAATAGCCCCACATTGTATGTAATTATTTTTAGTGAAAGCCCCTCAGTATCTGTGTTTGATTCTCCCCAACGAACAAACCTATCGGCAAAAAGAAGAGAAGGCGTCAAAATGAGAAAGGTGAACCAGACAGATTTAGATTTTTTAAGTATGCCGATAATTAGTATTAATAGGTTAATAAATGCAATTGGAATAAAGTAAAGACCAAAAAAGAGAGGAAAGGTAATAATTGTTGGACTGATGTATATAGAAATATAGGATATGAGCATGCTAATTGCAGCAATACTCACAATAACTCTAAAAAGTATAGACCAAAACCATGGAGTCCTTTTTTTCTTTCGACTCATCACACTTTTATTTAAAAGTACATTCTATTCTTCTTTTTCCAATATAGTATAAGAAGATATCCAAATATCATACCTCCTAAATGGGCAAAATGGGCAATATTGCTTCCTGGCCTTGAGATACCCAAAAATAGCTCTATTGCGCCAAATATTACAACAAACCATTTGGCTTTAAGTGCAATAGGAGGGAATATAAGTTGTAAAACATTATTTGGGAATAACATTCCATATGCTAGAAGTACCCCATAAACAGCACCAGATGCCCCAACGGTTGGAGTCCTATTGATTATTTCTATGCTATTTATTGCCATAATATTACCTGCTTCGTAGGCTTCTTTAAGCTGGGAGACTTCAATAAATATTACCAAAGAGTGTAAAAGTGCTGCTCCAATACCTGTGACAAGATAGTAGAGAAAAAACTTTTGACTACCCCAAACTTGTTCTAATACTATTCCAAATATTACTAGAGCATACATGTTAAAAAATAGATGGAAAAAGCTTCCATGCATAAACATATGTGTTAGTAATTGGTATGGTTTGAAAAGTGGTGATTCAAAGTAGAATAACGCAAATTTCTCATACATAAAATTACCTGTTATAAATGTTATTATAAGCATAATGCCATTTAAAATAACTAGGTTTTTCACTACCGGTGGCAAACTGCTAAAAAAACCGGGACCTCTACTCATGAACATATCTTCTCTTTTTTATTTATCTAAATTATTCTCGATACTCTCCAGAGTATTTACAAAAAAACATTTTCTGCCATCTGGAGTTATTGTTGGCATTGCACATGCAAACAATGAGTCCACAAGAACTTGTGCCTCTATGTTGCCTAGTGTCTCTAATTTACCAGAACAAGCAGATTTAGCAAGCATTTGTGCGACTCTCTCTTTTTCTACCTCCTCAAAATTAGGATTATTTTCACAAACAGACTCAGCAAGGTCATGCAAAATGTATGGTAATGAGTCTAAATTGTCGTTAAACCCGTCTGGAAGACCATTTAACGAGAGTGAACTCTCATTTATACTATAACTAAATCCCATTTGTTGAAAATCTGCCTTTCTCTCTTTTAGAATCTCAAGAGTGGGGATGTCTAAGATTAACTCTATGGGAAACAAGGAGTTTTGAGTTAGTCTTGTGCCACAACTTAAATTTGCTAAATATCTCTCATAAAGTATTCTCTCTTTTGCTCTTCTTATATCTATGAATACTACCCCAGATTTTATTGTGGTGATTATATATTTGTTACCAACTTGCAAAAGGGGTTTTTGCATGGATACTGAGTCACTAAATAGTGGCTCTTGATTTTGGATCTCATACTGTTTGAGGTAGGTGTTTCCGACCCTACTCTCCTCTTTAAAAGGATTAAAAAGAGGGTCATAGTCTATTTTTGGTGCAGGAGCAATATAAGAAGTGTCTATTTTTGGTATCTCTGGGGCACCCTCCATATCAAAATCTATACTGGGCATAAAAGAGTTCTTGCCAAGAGACTCTCTTGTGGCCGAGTGGATAATGTCTGATATGGCAAAGTCTTCCTCAAACTTAACCTCTGTTTTAGATGGGTGTATATTGACATCTATCTTTGTGGTATCTACGTTAAAATAGATGAAAAAGGAGGGTTGAAGTCCCTCTGGAATAAGATTGTCATATGCCCTTAAAATTGCTTTTTGAAAAAAGGGACTCCTAAAAAATCTGTTATTAACAAAAAGATATTGGTTGTTATTTGTTTTTCTTGAATCTTCTGGATTGCCAACAAACCCTCTAATATTAATAATAGAGGTCTCAACTTTGATCTCAACTAACTCTTTTATCATATCTCTGCCGGCAACATCCATGATTCTCTTTTTAAGTGGAGCGGCTGGGAGAGTCATTACATGAGAGTCGTTATGTGTTAATTGAAATGAAATCTCTGGCCTTGTGAGTGCTACTCTAGAGAACTCTTGAAGAATTTGTTTAAACTCTGTGGAATCGGCCTTGAGAAACTTTCTTCTTGCAGGTACGTTATAAAAGAGATTCCTTACAATAAAGTTGCTCCCTTTTGGTGTGGAGACTTCTCCTTGAGATATAAGATTTGATTCGGCAAACTCAACTTGATACCCCAATTCACTCTCCTCTGTCTTTGTACGTAGTGTAACATTCGCCACAGAGCAGATAGAGGCTAGTGCCTCTCCTCTAAACCCGAATGTTCTTATATATTGAAGATCTTCTGACTCCTTGATTTTTGATGTAGCGTGTCTTAAAAAAGCAGTTACAGCATCGGAGGGAGAGAGACCACACCCATCGTCGATTACTTGTATAAGGGTCTTTCCTGCATCTCTTATAATAACGTGAATATTTGAGGCTCCCGCATCGACTGAGTTTTCCATTAACTCTTTAACTACTGATGAGGGCCTTTGAACAACCTCTCCGGCTGCTATTAGATTTGATATATGAGGGGGTAGTACTCTAATCATTTATAAGTTGGTGCTCTATAGTGAGAAAAATAGTCCAAAAGATTGTGCTACGTAGTACATTGCAACTGCAAGAGCCAAAATGGATAATAGAATAACCACTCTCATTAATGTTGGAGAGCCAGCTTGTTTTCTATTTTCGTAAATGGCTTTTCTAAAGTTATTACGTATTGTCTTACCTGGGATATATTTATCAGTGCCCTTTGCCGCCTCTTGCTCTGCCTTGGCAACTCTCTCTTTAAGAGCCTCTTTTCTAGCATCGTAATACCTAGGCTGATAGTTGTAGACTCTATGTTTTGGTGTTTTAAAAAAGCTTAAATTAAGACCCATCTTCTGTTATTTTAATACAAAGATAACAATAATTATACTAATTTGTTTTAGCTTTGTTTTGTAAAGTTGTTAAGCATATTTTAATAGTTTTTAGTTTATGTATAGAATTGGCAATGGGTTTGATGTTCACGCTTTTGATAGTGGTTTGGAATTATGGATTTGTGGTATTAGGGTAGATCATACTAAAGGATGTATTGCTCACTCAGATGGAGATGCCCCTTTACATGCACTTTGTGATGCTCTTCTGGGAGCACTCTCTTTGGGGGATATTGGGAAGCATTTCCCAGATACTAATATCCAATACAAAGGTATTGATAGTAAGATTCTTTTAGAAAGAGTTTATACTCTTATTAATCAAAATGGTTATGAACTTGTCAATGCCGATATTACCATTGCTCTTCAAAAACCCAAATTGGCTCATCTTATAGATCAGATGCGCTCTGTTATTGCTAATATTTTAAAAACAGATATTGTTAATGTATCTGTAAAGGCAACAACTACAGAGAGATTAGGCTTTGTTGGTAGAGAAGAAGGTATTGCTAGTTATGCTACTGTTCTGTTAAAGCGTAAATAATTTTTGCTTTTTTGTTTTTTTATATTACTTTTGCACTCCAATTCACGGCGCGATAGCTCAGATGGTTAGAGCGCATGATTCATAATCATGAGGTCCCCAGTTCAATCCTGGGTCGCGCTACAAGAGAAGAGAACCCCGCTGCAACGCAGTAGGGGTTTTTTGTTTGAAGTTCGCTCAAGCTTGCTTGGATGCGAACGAAAAACAAATAAACCACGCAGGGCATCGCCCTCGTGGTTCTCTTCTCTTGGGCTGTTTTGCCGACCATTCCAGGATCACCGACCAGCGGGAGGTAATCCTGGAACCATATAACTAAAGTTCCCCACATAACTTTTTGATCCTTGGTGTTTTTGTATTATTTAATTATTGTGATAAATAGTTCTTGTAAACTCCATCTCGAACGTTATGCAATTATGCTTATATCTTTGGATTACAATTGATTAAAAGTATTCCCCAAGAATGTGGTCTGCTGCGCAGGTGTTATTACTACTGTGCAAGCCTTTTTTATCGCTTTTTGGAAGTTTCCACCTCTCGGATTATTTTGCATAATATTATATTACAGCGTTTTAGCAAGAGTGCTTTTACGTTTTTAGTGGTATTTTAAAAATTTTTATTTGATTATCTGTACTTTGCAAAAAAACCTGAGAGGTGAAAATCTGGCATTTAAGCACGAGGGGAACTTTAGCATACAAGTGGTATTGCTACTAATAACATTATTACTAAAAAATAAAAAAAGTATGTAATATAGCTCAGCCGTATTAAAACAATCTTCGTCTAAATTTACTATCGGCCCTGACCCTATGAGAGACTTTTCAATATCATTAGAGTTGGCAGATAAAATTTGCCATACGGTTGATAATCATTCTTCATATGTTCAGCAATTGGCATGGCTGATTTGGATTCATACTCACGAAAATGCAACCGAGAATAAGCAAATTTATCTAGCCGACCCGGTATTGAAGTTGTGGCTTAAGAAAGAACTCGGACTATAACAGAAGCGCTTATTATAAAAGCAATAGAAGCATTCCTTTTGTCGAATAATTATTGCTAAATTAGCACAAACAAATGAGGAGCGAGATATGGAGCAAGAGAATATAAATCAGATTGACTACTTTGAGGCATGGCTTAAAAGCCGCAGATACAGTAATAGCACAATTAAAACCTATACAGAAGCCCTAAAGGTTTTTCTAAAGTATTTTCAAGATAGAGATCCCGCCGAAATCTCAAACAAGGATTTTATTCTGTTTAACAGCAATTTCATTTTAAAAAATGGTTATTCTGCATCTTATCAAAATCAAGTAATAAATGCAATCAAGCTTTTCTACTTAAAAGTAGAGAACAGAACGCTTTCTATTGAGGATATTGAAAGGCCTAAGAGATACAACCCTTTACCCAAAGTAATTCCAAAAGAGATGGTTGAGAAGATGCTCACATCTATCCCGAACTTTAAACACAAAACAGCCCTAACCTTAATATATGCTTGCGGTTTAAGAAGGAGCGAGCTGATTAATCTGCGCCTAAAAGATTTGGATTCAAAAAGACGAACAGTAACCATTGTAAACGGTAAAGGACAAAAAGATCGTGTACTGCCAGTTAGTGAGAAACTTATGAAAATGATTATCAAGTATTATAAATTATACAGACCAGCTACATATTTGATAGAGGGGCAATTTAAAGGTAATAACTACAGCGAAACGAGTCTTGAAAAAATATTTCATAAATATTTGGGCAAAATATATAAAAATCATAACTTTACGCTGCATTGCCTGCGGCACAGCTACGCAACTCATCTTTTAGAGGCGGGGGTAAGTTTGAGATACATTCAAGAGTTGCTTGGTCACAAAAGCAGTAAAACAACAGAAATCTATACCCACGTTAGTATGACCGGTCTTCAAAACATTAAAAACCCTGCCGATGACTTTGATTTATAACAACTCTTTTCCAAAAAATATAACCCACCACAAAGGTGTTTAAAGCCCTATACAAACGCGGACTTAAACACACTTTGTTCAACCCATAAACAAGTTGGCGGTAATTTGAAGAAACGATTAACAACAAAAAACATTCAAGAAAATGAAGCTATAAGTAACTGTAAGATAGAATAAGAATTGAAATATCCTTTACTAGGCAAAGTAGAAAAGACGATTGTTAATATTAAAAAAATTAGAAAATGATACAGTTACAAATGATTGACAAAACAAAGTCAATAGCTCAAAATGATAAAAATATTTCTGCCGTATTTATGTACGGGTCATTTACCAAAAATGAAGGGGACAAATATTCAGATATTGAATTCTACATCTTCTTGAAGGATAAAGAAAAATTTTCCGCTGAAAATTGGGTAAGCCAAATTCATCCATTGGCATTATATTTTACCAACGAGTATGGAAGTGAAGTTGCCATTTTTGAAAATATGATAAGGGGGGAGTTTCATTTTTTGACAAACGACCAAATGGAAGTTATCAAATCGTGGGACGGTTTGGTAGAGTTTAGCGACTTTGACAAGATGATTTTAGTAGATAAAGAAGTTTTATTGACTAACACGCTCAAAGAAATAAAAACTAAAGTACCTGATCGAACAACAAATGAAAATATCCTGTGGTTGAGCCAATCATTGTTGAATGTTTTACTTACAACAAGCAACTTAATTAAACGACAGGAATTTGCTCACGCTTACCAAAGCTTATCAAATGTTCAAAAATATTTACTTTGGTTAATAAGAATTGAAACATACCAAACCAAACATTGGGAAAGTCCAACAAAAGGCTTGGAAAAAGACATAGACCCAGATTGGTATTCGTTATTTCAGCAGACAACATCAGAATTAGATCCGACAGATATTAAAACAGCTTTCAAGAAGACATTAACATTGACTGAAAAACTTTTTGATAATCTTGGAGTTGAAGCAAAATTAAAGGGGGTATTAAGGAGAATTGAATAAAAAAACTCCCGCCAACATTGTATAAGCGTAATGCGGGCGAAGTGGCTAAAATTTAGTATTTTGGCATCTATCAAAGTTCGTGCTGGCGGACAGTGAATCGCTCCGAAATCCCGCACTACGCTTATACTAAACCGTTGGCGGTCATTCTAAAAGACAAAACATAAGCGGGGAAGCTGAAAACCGAAAAGAGTAAGCACAACAAAAACTAAATTAAAATGGGACTATTTGACGACTTATTTAAAAAGAAAGGTATCCCCGAAAAAATGAACTTTCTCGGAAAGGAATACGAAATCAATCCTGACGCTATGGTTTTTTCTCAACAAGGCTTGGACAAATATCAGGAGCAGGATTATTCAGGTGCAGTAACTGCATTCACAAAAGCCATTAATGCACAGCCAACTAATCAGAACTTTTACACAATGCGTGGAACTGCATATGAAGATATGGGTAATGATATTGAAGCTGAAAAAGATTTCAAAAAAACATTAGAGTTATTACCAAATGATTTTCTTTCTGCTTATCGGCTTGGAATGGTTTACTCAAGAAAAAAAGATTTTGAAAATGCTGTTAAGTGGCTAAAGGTTTCTTACGATAATCATCCAGGATTAAATCTCGAGCACATTGGTATTGGTAAGAATAACATTCTATTTATAGATAAAAAAGTTGTTTGTGGCAATCTTGGAAATTTCTTGACACAGCTAAAAAGATTTGAAGAGGGAATAAAATATCTTGATGAAGCAATTAAGATTGACCCAAATTATCCCAACGCTGTTCTAACGATGGGGCTTGCATTAGCGCAGTCTGGTAAACCAAAAGAAGGAATTCCATTTATTGAAAAAGCAGGCAAACTTGGAGTTGCTCAAGCACCTATGATTTTACAAATGCTAAAAAATATGTAGCCATTAATGCAAAATAATTATGAATCTGAATTTCGTTTTTAAATCACCTGACCATTTGAGATACGAAAATGGCAGACACGTTGCAGGTCCACACGGAGGTGCAGGACGAGCAGTAAAAGTTGAACCAAACATTAACGGGTGTGAAGGATATAATATTAGAGGAGGGGATGGTTATATTGTAACTGTGTATAATTTAGACGGCAACCACCCTTTATGGCAAAATAATGTCCAGATGACACCAAAACCGATGAAAATTACCAGTCAATCGTCTGATAAAATTGTTTTGCGTGGATATCAAGTTCAAGCAAAGTCTCCTTTTGGATGGGTTGATTTCAATGGTGCAGATTATGGATTGAGTATTTTTCTAAAAGCTGGACAGATAGATAAGTGTGTCTTGCATATGCATGACAGAAATGTTGACATAGAATATTTAAAGGGAGAAGTTATATTTTCTGCAAACGAACCTGAAATTGTTTCGTTAGCAAGAAAAGCAAATGCACAATATCAAACTGAACAAGTAACAGATGGACGACAGTTGCTAATTCAAATTTATCGTTCTGTAAAAGCTGACCCAGGTCAATTAAGAGACGTGAAAGACTTTGCCGCACTTGGAACCTCATTTTTGATGATGCTTGATCAAAATCTCTCAGATGATATAGATACGTTGCAAATGATGGCAAGTATAAGTTACTTGTGCATTAGCAAGGCTATTCAAAATGATAATGAAAATCTGAACTTTTATAAAGACAGATTATTGCTTCTAAGAATTGGACATGAACCATTCAGTTATACAGTTATGTCGGCTTTGGGTTTAGCTGATAGTTTTTTTTCAATTATTCCACCCCAAATGACTGCCCGAGATGCAATCTATAAAATGGAAATTGCAGACCTGGAATTAAACCCACACCTATACAGACAAATCCCGTTTTTCAAGGAGAGAAAAGACGAATTTGATGAGAAAATAAGCAGACAATTTTTTATGCCCGAAAAGACACTTGACAATGTAATTAAGTCAGGTGTTGAAAATCACATGAAACTACTGGACTATCTTGAGAATAGAGTAATCAAAGAAGAAGATGTGGACTTTTAAAACGAAAGAAAAGAACGAACCGCCAACAAAGTGTATATGCCATAAGGGTTTCAGTGGGTATTCAAGCGTTGTAGCCCGCTCAAACTTTCGTGTTAGTGGACAGGAAACTACTCCGCAATCCCTTACGGCACATACACTCGACCGTTATGCGTCATGCTATTACGTGCAACTCAGCATTAAAAATAAAGAATATGAAAAATACAGTTAAAGTTTATGTGTTTGATACAGAAGGAAAAAGATTATATGATGATTTTTTAGATTCTACTATTCTTGGATTACAAGAGGGTGCTGCATTTTGGTTTGGGACAGATAAAAACCGCACATGGGCTAAAGTATCAAAATTAGTTTATGGTCTGGATACAAATTCTAAATCATTAGTAGTTGAGATTATTTTAGACATAGATCAGAACGTCAATAATGGTTTGCTATTTGTAAGTAAAAGCGATGGTAGTAAATCAATTAGTAGTTTTATTAAAAAAACAAAATTTATTGATTACGGTGAAAAGGATTTAAAGGAAAACAAAGAGTGCATGTGGGTTCTAAACGATGGGGATATCATTGTGAAATCTTTTTTTTGGCTCGAACGTAATTGTTCGCGTGAAGCTAATAGAATTCGATTAAACAAATACAAAGTTGATTTACGTTTACAAGTCACAGGTGTCAATGGTTATAATGAAAAGAAAGGAACTTTAGGGGTCTCTGACTTCTTAGAATTCGCAGATGAATTTAGACGAATAATTTGTACTCTTAAAGAATTGACTGAAGATAAATTTATTGTGAGTGTAATAGAAACTAAATTTGAATAAATGAATTGCATGTTTTGTGGGGGAAACCATTCCTCAGTTTATTGTCCCGGATTTAATAGTTATTCTATGAATAAAACTTTGTCTGAGATAAATTTGGGTATAGATAATCTTTCTGAATTTAATGAAAAATCACTTGATCTTGCTTCAGAAAGAAATTCTAAAATTTTTGAAATTCAGAATGAATTGGCAGAAAACAATCAAATATTATCTGATAATTTAATGGGGCTTAGCTCTGATATTTCCGGAGCATTAAATAACTTGTCAGATATTAGTGACAAAGGCTACGAACAAATTAGTAACTCAATATTTGAAACAGGAGAAAAAATATTCAATTCCAATATTACAGCAGCAGAGATTATGTCTACATCAATAATTGGCATTGGCGCTATTTTGCAATATAGAGAAAGAATGGAGAAACTGCGTTTCAAAATTAAAATGAATTTTAAAGAAGAAAAATCAATTTCAGGAATAGCTCGACGAGAATTAATGGCTGCAAGTGCAATTGTTTTTGCGGGTGACCCAATTCAAGCTGAGAAACATTTAGATAAAAGCATAAGCCTTTATCCTTTATCTGCGGAGACTTACAGAATAAAGAGTATAATTGAAAGCATAAAAGGAAAGCATAATGATTCAATAATTTCTTTGAAGACTGCTTTGTCTTTTACTAACAATAATTATTTATACCCATATTTAAATTTGACAGATAACAAAATAGCAATTGATGAATATGAAAAAATTAAAGTAAGTATAATATCTCAGCTATCTCAAGAGTACTCAATTATCAATCAAATAGATAATGCTTTATCAATATTGAATAATGCAATCATTGAATTCCCAAATAATACAGACTTACATTTTCAAAGATTAAGAACTTTGTCAAAGCATGAACAATGGTTAAAAAAGTTTGAAGAGTATATATTTGAAATATTAATGCTTTCATCAAAATATTATAATTTAATATATTTGGATTTTCAACTTATTTCTAAAAAGAATGATATACAGAGATATTTAAAGTCAATATTTAAGGATAAAAAGGAGAGATTAAATAATCTAACAAGAGTGCTATTGGCACTCTCAGAAGGTAAGTCTGAAAAAGCAAATGCTTTGAATTATAAAAACCGAATTGATTCCTTGAGTTACACTAGCATAGTTAAATATATAGATGAAATACAAAATGAAATAAATAGCATAAAAGTTAAATAAAGCACGAACGCATAACAGCGTATATAATTAAGTGCGGTTTAGGTGCTGATTATCAACATTATCACCCGCATTAGCCTCGGTGCTTTTCGACAGGAAAGTACCACGCAATCCGCACCTAATCATATACGCGGATCGTTGGGCACAATTACGAAAAACCGTAAATTTGAGAAAAACAAAAAATGAATAACGAAACTTTTGGAATGACTTTTCAATATGCAATTTGTTTGCATTTTAAAATTGAAAATGACATTTCTATTAGCCGAATTGATAAAGGTTTACTAAAATCTTTCATTGAGTCTAAAATAATAAACAAAATATTTAGAGGGAAACCAAAACCAATTGAATATTTAACTACTTCTAAAAAATTTACATCACCATATATTACAAGGTGTCCTCATAATTTTTTACTTGACAATGAAGAAACTTTTTCTGTAAGAACTTTTAAAGGTAGTGGGAAAATGTTTGCACCAAAAGTAGTAGGACAAGCAGGAGACGAAACCTTTAATCATTTTTTTGGCGATTTATACCCTGAAACTATAAACAGAAATAACTTTAAAAATTTCTGCTTGACAAAAATCAACGAAATACTACCTATTGTTGTTGACTACGCATTGGTTAGCGACTACAATTGTTGGTTTTACAGAAAAGATGACAAATTCAGTTATGAAGTTTTGAAAAGAGATGACCTGCCTGAATTAACATACAACTTTTCTGATTTTTCATTTACAAAGCCAACAACAGTAAGTTGGAATGAATCTAATACTGTAAAATTTAAAGGTAAAACAGTTTTAGAACTTCAATTACACAACAATAGAAGTGGTTACAAAATCAGACTTCATCGAGAGAATTTCCCAGAATTATTGAAAAAAGAAAAAATAATAAATAATTCAATGCTTGGAGATACTGCTGAACTTGCAATATGCAATGTTTTCGAGTTAGACCCTGGAAACGACAATGACAGATTAATAAATAATTCTGATAAAGAAATTTTAAAATCTTTTATATCACATTATTCAGAAAATAAAAAACTACTTTTTCCTCTTATACCTATCAGATATGCAGGTACAGAAAAGAGAGAAAGAGGAAGTCATAGTAAAAGTGGAGTTGACTTTTATTTAGAACAAGAAAATACTTTATCAGTTAAAACAAATAAGTCAAAATCTTATAAAGTTTGTCCACCTGAAATTGGACAACCTTCACCAAAAACATTTGATTTACATTTTTCAAATAAAGGTTGGTACGAAGGAAATATGGATGAAACCAAATTTCGAGAACTTGTAAGAAATACAAATACAGTTTCACTTTTATTGAGAGAATATGTGAAATTCTTAAATGAATGCGATTATTTACTATGGTCACTTTATTTAGATGAAAATAAAATCTCATCTCAAATAATAAATAAATCAGAATTAGAAGGAATAAATTTCAATCCAGAATATATAGATTATAGTAATGATTTTACAGAAAAAAGTAGTGTAACTATTAAATATGGCATTGACAATAAAATTTCAATTGGAGAGTTTCAAGTCCATTCTGCAAGAAATTCACTAAAATTCAGATTCAATTTTGGAAATCTTTTAAGTTTAAAATAATCTTTGTAGATTTGGACAAAATTGGACAATTATGGACACAACAACAAAAATGCTTCGAATTGAAGATGTTGCAAAAAAACTAAACGTTTCACAAAAATCTGTTAGGCGATATATTCACGCAGGTAAAATAAAATCAAATAAAATTGGTGGAGTACATAGAGTTGAAGAAAGTGAACTTCAATATTTCTTAAACCTTTCAATTTATGAAAATGGTAAAGAAGAAAAAATAGAACCAATTAGAAAAAAATCAACCAAAACAGATATTGTAAATTGGGTTGACATTTCAAATGAATGGGAAAATATTAAATCTAATAACTTTACTTCTGCTGATTTATTTTGTGGTGCTGGAGGAATGGCTAAAGGTTTTGAATTAGCTGGCTTTAATCAAGTTGCAGGTTTAGACTGGTTTAAAGAAGCGGGAATGACTTATCGTCATAACTTTAAACATCCACTAATTGAAGGCGATATAACAAGTTCAGAAATAAAAAAGAAATTTATTGAAACTGTAAAAAAACAACTGAAAGGAAAAGATTTGACTGTTCTTTCGGGTGGTTTTCCTTGTCAAGGTTTCAGTATGTCTGGTAGCAGAATTGTAGAAGACCCAAGGAATTCTCTTTATAAGGATATGCTTGAAATTATAAAAGATTTACAACCTCAATTTATAGTTGCCGAAAATGTAAAAGGTTTACGTTCAATGCTTAAAGGAAAAGTTGAAGATAAAATTAAAAAAGATATTAGAGCATTGGGTTATGAAGTTAATGTTACAGTTTTAAACTCGGCTGATTACTATGTTCCACAAAAAAGAGAAAGAATAATATTTATTGCAAACAGGATAGGAAAGAAAAATTTTCATCCATCACCACTACTTGAGGAAGGTTCTTATGTCACAACTAAAGAAGCAATTGAGGACTTAATTAAAGTAAAAGACAATAAAGAAATAAACCACGTAAGAACCAAGCATAAAGATGATATGAAAAAAAGACTTGCTGCTGTTCCTGAAGGTAAAAGTCTTTATGATAATTATTCGGATTCTTGGAAAAAATGTCCTTGGAATGAAGCCAGTTGTACCATTAAAGAAAATCATGGTGGAGTTAATATTCACCCAATTGAACCAAGAGTAATAACAGTAAGAGAAATGGCTCGTCTGCAATCATTTCCTGATGACTTTATATTTAAAGGCTCTAAAGCGAAACAAATGGTACAAATTGGAAACGCAGTTCCACCATTAATGGCAAAAGCTATAGCCTTGGGAATTAAAAAGACAATTGAAGAAAAATGACTGTGCCCAACAAAGGCTATAAGTAATTGCTTGTTCTCGCCTACTTCTGAAAATCCTCGCGGATTTTCAATTTGGTGTGTACTTGCAAAGTTAAGTGCTAAACCACGCAACTACTCATAGCCAAACCGTTGGTAACAACTGTGAGAAACAGACTGCAACAATATAAAACCGAGAGGAAATGTATAAAGTAGATATTGCTAATAAGACACTTAAACGAATGACAAAAACGACCTTTTGCAATGAAAAATTGAAAGAGCGTTATGACATTCAAGAATGGGTAGAGAAAAATCCAGAAATTATTGACGAGGATTTGCTAATAATTGGCAAAGAGGTACCATTACCTTCCGATATTCGCATTGACTTACTGGCAATAGATAAAAAATCAAATCTTGTTATTATTGAGTTAAAAAGAGATGATTCAGGTCGGAATGTAGATTGGCAAGCAATAAAATACGCATCATATTGTTCAAATTTCACAAATACAGAGATTTTTCGACTATATGCTGAATATCTTGGAACAACAGAAGACGAAGCAGAAACAGAAATTGAGAAATTTATAGAAGCAGAAAATTTTGAGGAACTAAACAATGAGCAAAGAATTATTCTTGTATCAAAAGAATTTCATTCTGACGTGATTTCTGCGGTGTTATGGTTGCGTGATTACGGTATAGAATTGTCATGTGTTCGATTTACACCATACATTGACGATATTGGCGATTTGTTTATTGCTCCGACCAAAATAATTCCATTACCTGAGGCAGAAGATTATTTAATTAAAAGGGAGAAAAAACAAAAAGAAGTGAGACAAACAAAATCAAGTTCTTTTTCACTAGATAAAAGTGAATATGAAAATGAAGAATTGAAAAAAGAATTGAAATCTTCTTTAACTCGAAAATCCGATTTAACACCAAGAGTTATTGCTTTTATAGAAATAATCTTACAAGAGAACAAAAAATATGACAGAGAAGAATTAAAAGAAAAACTCTTTGAAAAAGGTATCGGAGAAGATGTGGGACAAACCGGGAGATATTTAAGTAACATATCTCAATTTCTGACAAAAAAATCAAATCCCCATTTTAGACAAATAGTTGATTTTGAAACTGGAGGGAGTACTGGAGAAGTAAAGAATAATTACATAGTGATTAGCAAATATCGGGATTTACTCAATGAGGTGCTGAAAGAAATTGAAAATAAGGAACCAGTGAATATTATTGCAGTTGAAAAAAATGACTAGGAACAATGAACAGCAGTTGCCAACAAAGGGTGCAGGCAATATGGGGCATCGGTCGAGCATAGGGCGGGCGGTTTTTCGTCCAGCAGTAAGTTACGGCTTGATAAAAACCCAAACCCGACAAATGCCCCAACTGCCCACACCCTCGGGCGTTATGCGGCACTCTAAAAAAACGACGCAGCAGTTATAGTGTGTAAAATTTGAAAAATATGAAATACGATAAATATCAACGAAATCACGTTGTAGTAAAAGGTCGCGAACAAGCGCTGACGGAATTTGTAAATAGTTCGACTGTTATCAATGGGAAAAGAGTTAGACACAAATTAAAGAATTCTTATTCTTCAAATAGCGAAGATGCTTTAACTTGGTCGTGTTTTGACACATTACGTAAATACAAGACTGAGAATCTTGTTGATGCTTTAAATGAAATTTTGGAAGATTCTTTTAATGGCAATATACTTTTCGATTTTAAACAAGAGAATAACATAACAGTTGAGATTGGGAAAGAATATATCGCACCGACATTGAAAACCTCAAAAAATAGAAATGAGAAAACGGAAGTAGATGCTAGCATAGAAACAGATGATAAGTTAATCTTTATAGAAGCAAAGCTGTACTTGCTTATAAGTTTTCCTACAGATATTCAGCCATATAATCAAATTGCAAATAAATTAAGAATTGGGTTAGACTATTCTCGAAAAAACAATATGCAATTCTATTTCATATTTCTTGATATTGCGCCGTTGGAAAAATTATCATTACGAAAACCTAAGACTGAAGCTGAAAAATCTGGTAATGATTTTGCTGAAAAATGGAAAAGTGCATGGTGGTTTAGTTATTACAGAAATCATAGAAGTTTAAAACCATTAAAAGAAGTATTAGGAGACATTACAAATAATGATGATGAGTTAAAACAATTGCAACAAAGAATGGGTTGGATTACGTGGGCAAGTTTATTTAAGATAGTATTAAGAGCGGCAATAAAATAAAAAAAAAGAAGAGCGACCGAATAACAAAGGCTGTATGCAATAAGGGTTTTAGAGGTAATTTAAGCATTCTACCCCGCTCAAACTTCGGTGTCGGTGGACAGAAAAGTAACCCGCAATCCCTTACTGCACAAAGCTTCAGCCGTTGGCAGCAATAATGACAAAACTCGACATAAATAAGAAAACAGCCATTTCACACGATTTCCAAGCGAGGTTGTCAATATAGTTTTAGTTATCGTATCATTTATCGGAATTTTGCAGTGTTCTTTAACACTTTAAACTTTTGAAAAATGAAAAAAGTAATTTTTATTACAGTATTACTAGCTTCTATTGCTGCACAATCCTTATTCGCTCAATATCCTCAGTTATCTGATGAGTGGCTATCAAAAAATGCACAAGTCATCAATGCTGAGTTACCGGGCAAAGAAGACCTACAACTTTTGAAAAAAGAAATCGGTGACAAACGCATCGTGTTTTTGGGAGAGGCTACCCATGAAGATGGCGCTACCTTCGAGGTTCGGACGAAGATAGTGGAGTTTTTAATGGATGAAATGGATTTTGATGTTGTCCTTTTTGAAGCGGGTATGTTTGACCTGTTGCAAGCCAACAAAGAATTTCAAAAAACTGGAAAGTCAGAAAGCATAAAAAAAGCACTCTGGGGATTTTGGAGAACCCAACAATGGCAATCCTTTTATTCATTCATTGAGCAGCGAAAAGCAGCAGGAAATAACATTGAATTTTCCGGTTTTGACTGCAAGTTTAGCTCCGCTTATGGGTTTGATAACAACAATTATAGTCGTTTTTTGGAAACTATTTTTCAAGAGAAAAATCCAGCAACCTTAAAAAATGAAAATTTCACCAACTACATGGCTGTTTGGAAGGATATTGAATCCGGCTATCAAAAAAGTGGTATGAAAGGTGGATTGGCCAAAATGCGCTATAAAATGAGTAAAAAAGAAAAGGAATCGTTTCGAAATTTGAGCAGTTGGATGGCTGATGAACTCAAGATAATGGAAGAAAACAAATTGGCTCAACTGCTCAGAAGCAATGATGAAGGTATTATTGCTTATTCCGATACTCGTCTATGGAAATTAATAGTAAACAGAAAATCCTTCATCCCGATTTACAACAGACGTGATGAATTGATGGTAACTATCCGAAATAGGCCATATTTTATACTTAGTTCCCATCTCTTACTTTTGTAACCAAAAATATTATGACAAAAGATGAGATATTGACATTATATTCATACTGCCAAACACATGGCATAAGAAAAGTAGATCGTTTGA
>WPCG01150840.1_pt1 | contig 31681 bp, 24 predicted proteins | sample 5403311 | NCBI WGS metagenome assembly WPCG01 (sample SAMN12869467, study PRJNA574797) | sludge metagenome | isolation source: wastewater treatment of Control | place: China:Beijing | collected 2019-05-17
ATCTCGTACCCGCTGCCGTCGGCCTTGCGGAAGAGCGCGTAGTAGCGTGCGCTCTCCGGGTACGAGGCGGTGTATTCCACGGAAAGATCCGTACTCGTCAGGGCGACGTTCTCGAACGTGTTCGCGTCGTAGAGCGTCGCCGCCATGCCGGAGAGCCGAACGAGCGCAGCGCTCTTTTCGGCGGCGCTTTTCCCCAGATCCGCCGCCAACGCCTGTTTGATCGCGCCGTACAGCGCGCTCTCCGGATTCGCGAAGGCGGTTTCTACTTCCGCGACGTCGGCGTCTCCGATGATCGAGCGAGGTTCAGGCTCGGCATCGCCCGAATATCCGGAAAACGCCGTCGCGCTCCTGTTCGGCGCGTCGCCGACCGTGCACGTGCCGTCGCTCGTCCAAGAACTCGGAGCGGGACTATGGATCTGATCCGGGGCGTTGCCGCCGATGACCGTCTCGACCAACAGCGAGGCGGTGCTCGACGAGAGGCAGAGGCCTCCTCCGTAGTAATCCGCGGTCAGGAAGTTGTCCGTTATCCGCGACGTCCGGAGCGCTACGTTTGCCTTGAAGCAGTAGATGCCGCCGCCGAACGCGCCGGCCGTATTGCCCGAAACCGACGAATCCTGGACGGTGATGTTCCCGTTTCTGCAGTAAATCCCGCCGCCGAAGTGGCCTTGGTTGCCGACGATCGAAGAGTCGTATATGGCGACCGATCCGGACAGGCTCCCGATCCCGCCGCCGTACCCGGGATTCGTGCCGAGGATTATGTCGCTTTGCGACAAGGGCGAGTTCGCCGTGTTGTTCTTCACGGAACATCGCTTCACGGTCAGCGTCCCCTCGTTGCCGATACCGCCCGCGGCGTCGCTGAAGCAGACATTGCCTTCGATGACGGAATCCTGAACGAAAAGCGTTCCCGTGTTGTAGACGCCGCCCCCGCCCTTGTCGGACGTATTGTCCTTCACGGTGCAGTTCGTCATAGTGAGTTCCTTCGTATTATTGACGCCGCCACCCTGCCGGATCGTGCGGTTACCGCTCACCGTGCAGTTGGAGAGGCGCATCGTCCCCCAGTTGATGACGCCCGAACCGGCGTACCCCATGTTCTTGTCCGTTCCTCCGGAGATCGTCAGATTCGTGAGCTTGGCCGTCTTGTCCTTCGCCTTCAGGATCACGACCGCGCCGCTTCCCGTCTGCGTCAGCGTCGCCGGGCCCAGTATGGTGATGCTCTTTTCGATTTCGAGCGTCGCCTTGAGGGAGATGTCGTTTTTTCCCTCCGCAAAGCGGATGATATCGTCGTCCGAGGCATGAAGTACCAGATAGCGAAGCGTTCCCGGAGCCGGATCCGACGGAAGGTCGGATGTGTCGGTAACCTCCAGAACCGTTGCAACAGCGTTGGAAACCGTATCCCCGAAGGCGCGGGACGCCCCGGAAAAAAACGTCGATATCAGTGCGAACACCAACAGCGGCACAAAAAAACCATGGAATTTCGTTTGTCTCATTCTTCCTTCGCTATCTCCCTTCGGTATTCAAAAACACGTTTCTGCTCCGCAGATGAAACCATTCCCGCGGTTACGACACTCTTCGCCGCCGGAACAGGAACAAGAAGCAGCAGCATCGCCGGGGTGAAGCCGGTTCCCCCACCCGCGTTGCACCCGCCGCTACCGCTTCCCGGATTTTCCGTCGTTTCCGCCGCGCGGACCGAGCAGACGCGGAAGGTTACGACGCCGGGCGCCGGATCAAGGTCGAACGACCCGCCGTCCGTCACGACGTTCCTCCACGTCATCAGCCCTTCGCCCTCCTCGTAGAAGTCGGGGGGCGTCGCGCCGTCGGGAAGGCTCTGTCCGGCCTTCATCTCGAACTGTATGCCGCGTCCGGGGTTCTCGTACCCAGAGCCGTCGGCCCTGGAGAAGAGCGAATAGTACCGCGCGTTCTCCGGCCACGAGGCCGTGTACTCCACGACAAGATCCTGACTTTCGACGGCGACGTTCTCGAACGTGTTCGCGTAGTAGAGCGTCGCTCCCATTCCCGAGAGCGTAGCCTGAGCAGCGGTCTTTTCGGCGGCGGTTTTTCCCAGATCCGCCGCGAGCGCCTGTTTGATCGCGCCGTACAGTGCGCTCTCCGGATTCGCGAGAGCCGCCTTCACTTGCGCAACATCCACGTCGCCGGCGATCGAACGCGGCGCGGGTTCCTCCGGACCGGAATACCCCGAAAACGCCGTCGCGCTCTTGTTCGGCCCGGTTCCGATCACGCAGTAGATGTCGGCCGAACAGACGCCGTAGATCTGGTCGGGCGTGTTGTTCAACACGGTGACGCTAAAGAGCCTCGTCCCGACGTAGACGTACATGCCGCCGCCGGATTTTCTCGCCGTATTCCCGGTGACCGTCGACGAATACATATTCATCGTTCCGCGGTTCTGGACGCCTCCGCCGTTGTCGGCCGTGTTCCCCGTGATCGTACAGCCCTTGATGGTCGCGGTTCCCCACGAGGAGATCCCGCCGCCGTCATGGGTCATGAATGTGGACGTATTGCCCGTCACGGTGCAGTTCTCCATCGTGAGAGTGTGGTTGTTGGCGATGCCGCCGCCGGCGTATTTACAGGTGTTGCCTTCGATGGTGCAGCCCTTCATCGTCAATGTTCCCTCGTTCCAGACGCCCCCTCCCGACCCCGACGCCGAGTTGTTCCTCACGATACACTCGGTCATCGTGAGCGTTCCGGCGTTCGCGACGCCGCCGCCGTAGGAAGCGCCCTGCCCCCCCGAGATCGTGAGCTTCGACAGAGCTGCGCTCTTTCCCGACGGAATTCTGAAAACACACCCCGATCCCGTCTGCGTGATCGCCGCCGGTCCCACAAGAGCGAGGGTCTTTTCGAACGTCAGCGTCGAGGTCAGGTTCACGGTCGTCCCGGCGCCCGAAAAGGCGATGATGTCTCCCTCCGCGGCGTTTTTCATCCAGTAGCGCAACGTTCCCTCCGTCGTCTCGGAATCCCCCGATTCCGTAACCGTGCGCACCATCACGACTGCGTCGGCCGGGAGCATCCCCGCTCCGAGAAGCACCCCCACCGCAAGGCCGAATCCGACCAGACGCCGCACGCGCCTTCTCCATCCCGTACAAAGCTCCATAAAACACAACCCCCCTCGTTTCAGTTTGAGGTGCGTCCGCAACAGACGTTGCGTATTCCGTTTGTTCGTAAATACGTGGATCCGTCGTTCACTGCCGATAATTCGAATCCGTTTACGGACATCGGGGGACGGAAGGCGCTATGCCCGCTCCCCCGTCCCCCGACGCCATCCGCGCGTTCTCGCCGCGCAGTCCACGCTTATTTCCCGATGGAGCCCTTCGAGCGGGCGAACGCGCACAGCGGCAGAAGAAGCAGCAGCGCGACCGGAGCGAAGCCTCCTGAAGCGTTGCATCCGCCGCCGCCCGGATTTTCCGCCGTCTCCGCCGCGCGCACGGAGCATACGCGGAAGGTCACGATTCCGGGCGCCGGTTCAAGGTCGAAGGACCCGCCGTCCGTCACGACGTTCCTCCAAGTCATGAGACCTTCGCCCTCTTCGTAGAAGTCCGGCGGCGTCGCGCCGTCGGGAAGGCTCTGCCCCGCCTTCATCTCGAACTGGATGCCGCGTTCCGCAAGCTCGTACCCCGAGTTGTCGGCGAGGGCGAAGAGCGCGTAGTAGCGCACGTTCTCGGGCCACGACGCCGTGTACTCCACGACGAGATCCTGACTCTCGACGGCGACGTTCTCGAACGTGTTCGCGTAGTAGAGGGACGCGGTCAGGCCCGCGAGCGTCGCGCTCGTTTCGCCGGGCGTCCTGCCGAGGTCCGAAGAGATCGCCCGGCTGACGGCCGCGAAGAGATCGCTTCCGGAATCGGCCAGCTTGCGCTTCACTTCGGCGACGTCGGCGTCGTCCTTGATCGAGCGCGGTTCCGGCGCCGTTTCGCCCGTGTATCCCGAGAACGCCGTCGCCGAATTGTTCGGCGCGTCGCCGATCACGCACGTGCTGTCGTACGTGAAGACCGGCGTCGAGAAGTACGTCTCCTGCTTATAGAGCTGCGACGGATCGTTTCCGGTCACCCGGCATCCGTTCGTGAGCGTCGTGTTCGAGCGAGAACCAACGTAGAGTCCTCCGCCCAGACGACTCAGCAGCCCGCTGCCCTTTCCGGTCGTGTTGTTGCGGATATCGGTGTCGTTCATGACGAGGATATCGCCGTTGTAGATCGCGCCGCCGAGACTTCCCGCGACGTCGTTGTTTTCGATCGTGCAGCCGGTCAGCGTGACGGTCGGGTGGTTGAACGAGGAGTACATGTTCGTGATGGCCGATCCGAACGCCCAGAAGTTCGTGTTGTTCGTCAGCGTGCACGAATTCATCGTCAGCGTTCCGTGATTCTCGATGGCGCCGCCGATCGTGTTGCCCGTCACCGTGCACGAGTTCATCGTCAGGACTCCCGTCGAACGATTGAAGATCCCGGCCCCCTTCAGCCCCGCCGCCCAGTATCCAGGGTTCGAGAAGTTGCCCCCCGTGATCGTGATGTCGTTCATCGTGCACGTCGCCGACACTTCGAGGACGCGCTTGTTCGTCCCCCCCTGCCGGATCGTCGCGGGACCCTTGAGCGTGAGCGTCCTGTCGATATTGACCTGCTCGGTCAGAACGACAGTCGTTCCAGCGCCGGAAAACCTAATGGTGTCCCCCGGCGAAGCGTGGAGCACCGTGTACCGGAGGGTTCCCGAAGCGGGATTCGACGGATCGTCCGCCCCGCTCGTCACGTTCCACATCGCGACGGCCGCCGCCCGCGACGCGGGGCAGAGCAGCAATGCCATCACCGTTATCATTTTCAAAGCCCGAAAACCGAAACACCGTCGTCGTTCCATAGTATTCGCTTCCCTTCGTCGAATATTCGCGTTCCGCGCTAAAGATTCGCGCTGTAAAAAAAACAAGAATATGTGCATTCTTTTACGACTACGACATTACGCCGGGTCATGTGCTCTTCGCCTCCGTCCCGGCATGCGCGCACCCCGCCGTGAGAAGGAGAACGACGGTCGAAAGCAACACGCAGTAGCGTCGTATCCCTCCTATCCTTTGTAACTTTTCCGTTGCTCCGTCGTGCGCCTTCATATCTCCTGTCACCTTTCTTTTTGCAATAGTTTCCGTTTCTGCGGGGGTTGGCCACAGAATAATGCTAAAATTCCCCCTTATACCGAACGCAATAATAAACCTTTACACCGTGTGAGAGTCAAGAGGGAAGATGTCAAGTCCGATCGAAAGTGCACGAAGCCCTCGGATGTCCGTTCCTCATCTCCAGGAACGGGCGTCCTCTTCGAGGATGGAGAGGAATTCCCTCGCGGCCGGTGAGAGAGCCCCTGTTTTTCTCCATACGGCTTGAATGACGAAGCTCTCTTCCAAAGGCGGCGCGGCGAGCTGTTCGAGAGCCCCCTCGGCGAGGGCGTCGCGGACGTACATGAAGGGGACGAAGGAGATGCCGAGGCCGCTCCGGACGCACTGTTTTATCCCCTCCATGCTCCACAGCTCCATCGTCTTTTCGGGCACGATGCCTCTGCTCCGGAAGAAGTTTTCTATGAAGACCCGGTAGCTGCACCCCTGCTCCGTATGGATGAAGCACTCGTCGAGCTTCCCCCGGTCGAGCGCGTCGAGCAGCAGGTTCCGGTCTTTCCCGGGAGCGGCGACGAAGACCATCTCCTCCCGCCGCAGCGGGCGCGTCTCCAGGTCCGGCGCGTTGAGCGGCGGCATGATGAGCACTGCCAGATCGCTCTCGCCGCGCAGAACCCAGTCGATCATCACGGGGCAGCACGAGTTGCGCATCCGAAGGGCGACGCGAGGGTAGCGCTGTTTGAATCGGGCGAGGGATTCCCCCAGCCTCGACACCATGACGCTCTCCCCCGTCGCCACGTTCAGCTCGCCGGAGGGTTCGGAAGAGCCTGACGCCAGGTTCCTGACGCGCTCCTCCAGCCGGAGCATCTCTTCGGAAAGCCCGAGCAGCTCCTTCCCCAGATGCGTCAGGACCGGCCGTTTGCCCGCCCTGTCGAAGACGGGACCGCCCAGCGTCTCTTCCAGCGCCTGAATGTGGGCGGAAACCGTCGACTGCGCGTACCCCAGCTCGTTCGCAGCGCTGGAGAAACCGCCGCTTGTCACTATTCTGCGGAATGTGGTGAAAAGTCGCGTATCCATGGGACCCCTCCTGAACGCCTCTTCCGGGCGTGATATCGAAATTCACGATGATCAATATCTTTTATTTCTATTTTACCGATAGAACTCCCTTCTGTATAGTGAGGGCACAAAAGGAGGGGTATCGATGAAGAGAAAATTGAACGTATGGACGCTTGCAGGGTTTCTCGTCGGGCCGGTTCTGGGGTCGGGGGTCGTGCTGCTGCCGCCTCTTGCGCTGACGAAGGCGGGGACGGGAGCGTTTTCGGCGTGGGTCGTCACGCTGGTCCTGATGGGGGTGTTCGCCGGGGTGGCCGCCGCGCTCTCTCTGCGCTTTCCCGGAGACGGAGGGCTGACGCTGGCCGTGGGCGCGGCGTTCGGCGAGCGGTACCGGACTCTTTGCGGTCGTCTGCTCGTCGGAGCCGTCTGCTTCGGTCCGTCGGCGGTGCTGCTGATGGCGGGAGAGTTCCTGGGGGAGATATTCCCGCGGTTCGGCGGAGGAGTCGCGGGAGCATGGCTCTTTCTGGCGCTCTGCGTCGGGCTGCTGCTGCGCCGGGTCTCCTTCGCGGGAACGCTCGCCCTCGTCTGCTCCACGGTCATCGGGGCGGGGTTTCTCTGCGGAAGCCTCTACATCCTCTTCTTCCGCGAAGGCGCGGCGGCGCTCCCGCTTGTTCGTCCGTCGCCCGCGGCCTTCGGCGAGACGATGGTGCTTCTCTTCTGGGCCGTGATCGGGTGGGAGATTCTGGGAAACTACACGCTCGAAATCGAGTCGCCGAAGCGGAACATTCCCCTGGCCGCAGGAATCGCCTTCTGCGTGATCTGCGCGATCTACCTCGCGATAGCCGCCGCGCTGCCGTACGCCGGTTCCGGCGAAGGCATTCCCTCGATGACGGAGCTGCTGACGCCCCTCTTCGGGAGTTTCGCACCCCCGCTGCTCGCGGTGTTCGGCATGCTGCTCTGCGTCTGCACGTACCTCATGGTCGTCGGGGGAGTCGCCCGCCTCGCCGCGTCGATGGCCGAGCGCGGAGAGCTTCCCCGCATGTTCGCCCTCCGGAACAAGGAGGGCGCGCCGTACAGGGCGATCGCCGCGCTGGGGTGCGTGCATGGATCGGGGCTGCTGCTCTCTTCCCTCTCGGTGCTGAACGTCGCCTCCCTGGTGGGCATAGCCAACGGGCTCTTTCTGCTGAACTCGATGCTGGCGGTCGCGGCGGCGGCGCGTCTGCTGCGTTCTCCGGCGGTCCGGACGGGATCGGTCTTTCTCGCCGCGTGCTTTCTGATCCTCTTCGCCCTCGCCGACAGAACGGCGTTGCTGGTCTCGGTAAGCGTTCTGCTGCTCTCTCTGAAAGAGGCCGGCCAAGCCGATCGGGTGGCCGTATCCGGATGAACGGTCGAGGGGGCGCGAGAAAATGGTTTTCTCCGCGCCCCCTTGAGTTTACGGGCGTTTTTTTCGCAGGAGCAGCAGCGGAACTCCCAGCAGGAGCGCGAAGGGCGGCGCGCCTACGGCTGAGCAGCCGGAACCGCCGGACGCTGCGGCGGTCGTCTGCGCCTCGGCGCGGATGGAGGCCACGCGGAAGGTCACGACGCCGACCTGTCGGTCGTGGTCGTACGGCCCGTTGTCCGCGATCACGTTCCGCCAGGTCATCAGCCCTTCGCCCTCCTCGTAGAAGTCGGGCGGCGTCGCGCCGTCGGGGAGCGCTTGACCGGGCTTGATCTCGAACTGCACGCCCCGGTCGGGGATAACGTACCCCTTCACCGCGAGCGTCGCGGCGTTTTCGTACTCCGCAAGCGCGGCGTAGTAGCGGACGTTTTGCGGCCACGAGGCGGTGAATTCCACCTCCAGCTTTCCCCTTCCCGAAGAGTCTTCAAGGCGCACGTTTTCGTAGGCGAAGGCGTTGTACAGCGTCGCGTTCATGCCCGACAGTCCGGCCGAAACGTCGCCGGGAAGCCCTCCGAGATCCGCCGAAAGGGCGCTCTTCACCGCCGTGAAGATGCCGCTCTCAGGGTTCTTCAGGTCGCTTTCCACCGCCGTGACGTCGGCTTCGCCGCTGGTCTTGCGGGGTTGGGGAGAAACGCCCTCGACCACGCCGCCGAAGGCGACGGATGCCGTTCCGGAGGAACTGCCCACCATGCAGGTGCCGTCCGCCGTATAGGGGCCAAGGATCTGATCGGGCGTGTTGGAGTACACCTTCGTTTGTCCCTTCAGGTTCGCTATTACCGTATCGTAAACGGATGTTTTGTATGTGTGCACGTTGATCCCGCCCCCGCCGGCAGCGGTGTTGTCGGAAACGATGCAGTTGATCAGGTTCACTTCGCCGCCGTTTTCCATGCCCCCTCCCGACGCTGTCGCGCTATTGCCCCGGACAACGCAGTCTTTCATAGTTGTCGTTCCTGTTACTATGTTGATCCCGCCTCCGTTGGCAGCGGTATTTTTCAGAATCAGGCATTTCGTCAGGGTGAGTTCGCCGCGAAGCTCTATGCCGCCCCCCGACGACAGGGAAGCGTTGCTCTCGATGGCGCTGTCCATGATCGTTGTTCTCCCTTCCGCGTTGATCCCGCCCCCTTTACCTGCGGTGTTGCCGGAGATCGTGCAGGCTGAAAGGGTAAGGTCTCCGCGATTCTCGATTCCTCCCCCCGTTGCGGCGCTGTTCCCCTTGACGGTGCAGCCGGTCATCTCGGCGGCGCCGATCGTGTAGACGCCCCCTCCGGAATGAGAGACAATAGTGGATAGATTGTTCCGGATCGTGCATCTGTTCAGAGTCATCGCACCGTTGCTGCCGATGCCGCCGCCGCTGCCGGCGGAGCACATATTCTCCTCGACGACGCAGTCTTCCATAGTCAGCCTCCCGCTGTTCCAGACGCCTCCGGAACCCGAGGCCGAATTCCCCTTCACGAGCGAATTTTTGATCGTGAGTACGCCGCTCTTCTCGTTGGAGACGCCTCCTCCGTAGTAGCCGGCGGTATTGTCCGTTATCGTGCAGTAGCTGATCGAGAGCGTTCCGTAATTGATAATACCCCCTCCGCACCAGGAAGCTCTCCCTCCCGTGATCGTGAGATAGAGCAAGTGTACTTGCTTGCCCGCGGGAATGGAGAGCACTCCGGCTCCCGCCGCCGTCTGCCTGATCGTGACCCGTTCGGGGGGAAAGGCAGTTATCGTCAGCGACTTGTCGACGACAAGTTCTCCCTGGAGCTCGATCTCCGTAATATCGAACGCGAAGGAAACTATGTCTCCGTCGTTCGCTCTGCCGATGATTCCGCGCAGGGTGTTCTGCCCGGGAGAGGAGAGACTGTCCGAGGCATCGGTCACCTTCCATGTCGCGGCTTCCGCTTCCCCACCGAATCCCCGCATGCCACCCAGAAGGAGGACGAAGGCTGAAAGCAACGCGCCGAACAGCTGCAGCGTTTCTTTTTCTTGGAGCATCCTCATCGGTTTACTATACTTTGTCATCCCTCGTACCACCTTTCAGTTTGAGAAGCCGGCGTCCGCGAAGTAGTTTATACGTGTTTTTTCCGTAGGAACAACAGCGGAACTCCCAGCAGGATCGCCAGTGGCGACGCGCCTGCGGACGAGCAGCCGGAGCTCCCCGAAGAGGCCGTCCGGGCCTCGGCGCGTATCGACGCCACTCGGAAGGTGACGACGCCGACCGCACGGTTATGATCATAGGGCCCGTTGTCCGCGATCACGTTCCGCCAGGTCATCAGCCCCTCGCCTTCCTCGTAGAAGTCGGGAGGCGTCGCGCCGTCGGGGAGCGGCTGTCCCGGCTTGATCTCGAACTGCACGCCCCGCTCGGGAATGACGTACTCCTTCACCGCGAGCGCCGCGGCGTTTTCGTACTCGGCGAGCGCGGCGTAGTAGCGCACGTTCCTCGGCCACGATGCGGTGAACTCCACCTCCAGCTTTCCCCTTCCCGAAGAGTCTTCAAGCCGCACGTTCTCGTAGGCGAAGGCGTTGTACAGCGTCGCGTTCATACCCGACAGTCCGGCCGAAACGTCGCCGGGAATCCCGTCCGCCCGGAGGGCGTTCTTCACCGCCGTGAAGATAGAGCTTTCCGGGTTCTTCAGGTCGTTTTCCACCGTCGTGACGTCGGCTTCGCCGGTGATCTTGCGGGGTTGGGGAGAAACGCCCTCGGCCACGCCTCCGAAGGCGACCGAGGTCGTTCCCGCCGCGTCGCCGATGGTGCAGTGTCCGTCCGTGGTGTAGGGGCCGACGATCTGGTCGGGGGTGTTCCCTGTGATCGTCGAGATATACATATCGCAGGAACTTCCCGTCCGGTTGTTGATACCGCCGCCCGAAGAGGCGCTGTTGTTTTTGACGGTGACGATGTTGAGCGTCAGCTTGCCGTGGTTGTCGATGCCGCCGCCGTAGTTGGCCGCGGAGTTCCCTTCGAGCGTGCAGCGGTAGAGCGTCAGGCTGTACCCTCTGTTGAGGATGGCGCCGCCGCTCTCCGCAGCGTTGCCTCCCTTGATGATGAGGTATTCTAACCGGGAACCGAAGACGCCCGGCGCGATCGAAAAGACGCGCTTGCCCGGAGCGGTCTGCCGGATCGTCGTCGGACTGACCGTTCCCGAGCCCGAGATGGTCAGCGTCTTCGAGATGGAGAGTTCCTCCACGAGGTCGATCGTCATCCCGGCCGCTTCGAACGTGATGATGTCGTTGTTCCACGCATTGTTCACGGCGTGCCGTAGCGACCCCTCCGCCGGGTTCGACGGGTTGTCGTCCGTCCTCGTCACCTTCCATATCGTCGCTTCCGCCCGCGGGGCGAATCCCGCCAGACAGAATATAATCGCCGCCGTTACCGCAAGACCGCACGCTTTCATCCTTTTCATCCGGCACACCCTCCTCGTGTTTTTTTCACCATCGGCAGCAACGCGGATACTTCACGCGCGACTGCCCTTCATACCGTTCTTTGCCCGTTTCCAGCAGGAAATGCGGCTCGGAACGTTCTATCGTTTCCGCAGGAACACCAACGGCGCCGCCAGAAGAAGCGCGAAGGGGGCCGCTGCCATGCCGACGGAGCAGCCGCTTCCGGAGGAGCGCGATCCCAGCGCCTTCGCCAGGTTCAGACGGCCGGAGGTCGAGACCACGCCGTTCCACGTCTCAAGCCGGTCCACGTTCTCAAGTATCCTCCGCTTCCGTTGTTCGGCGCTCTCGGACGGGTAGGCCGCGGCCAGCAACGCCACCGCGCCCGCGACGTGCGGCGTCGCCATGGAGGTGCCGCTTTTAGAGCCGTAGGTGTTGCCGAACTCGACTGCACCGATGCGAACATCGTCGATGCGGATGAAGTCGCCGGAGGCCTCCTTGGCCATGTCCAGGGCGATTCCCAACCGGAAGTCCGCCGTGCGGAACGAGGCCGGGATATAGACGGCGATCTCCTTCCACTCTCCTCCCGAGTCGGCGTTCGTCTGTCCTCCGGCCACCGACCATGTCTCCCCGCCGTCCGTCGAAACGAAGAAGTCCATCCAGTTGTCCTCCGACAACGAGTACATCGCCCGCAGATGGAGAGCGCTGTGCGTGCCTGCGAGCGAGGTCAGATCCATGCTCCGGCTCGCGATTCCGTGGTGGGTTCCTCTGGGCGAGGGAGGGGAAGATGTCCAGAAGCGCGAGGGAGAATAGGCCGTGTCGTCGCTCACGACGGTCCACGAGGTGCGCTCGTCGGGGGTGAAGGAGACGGGGGAGTTCTCCCAGCGCCCCTTGATCCACCTTCCGTCCCCGCTCTCCATGTCGTCGAAGAAAAGGACGGGGGCGACGGGAACGTAACTCGGCTCGGTGGAGACGATGCGGACGCCGGGGGCCGCGATGTGAACGGAGGTCGCCCCGTAGCTGGAGAACGACGCCCTTGCGTCGTTATGATCGGAGGCGGCCACGGTGATCATGTTCGGAAGCGCATAGGAGCCGGGGTAGTCGGGGACTTCATCGATATTGTCGTCGCTGTTGCCCGCTGCGGTGACAAAGAGAATTCCCGCGTTCCCCAGCGCGGCGATGGCCTCCCGCTCCACGACGCTGGGGTTCCAGCCGCCGATCGAAGCGCTGATCGCCACGACGTTGACTCCCTGATTCTTTCGCGCCAGCACCCAGTCGTACCCGCCTACGGCCAGGGCGCTGCTGCCGGAGCCTCTGTCGCTCAGCACCTTCACCGCCATGATCCGGGCGTTCCACGCCACGCCGGTGACGCCGAGCGCGTTGTTGCCGACGGCGGCGATGGTTCCGGCGCAGTGCGTGCCGTGACTCTGGGCGTCGTAGGGGTCGTTGGTATCGTCCACGATGTTCCATCCGTGGTTGGGAAAGCCCAGAGCCGAGCCGTCCCACATATTCGCCGCCAGATCCTCGTGAGCATAGTGAACGCCCGTGTCCACTACGGCGACCACGACCGAGGAAGCTTCCGTCCTGACCGACCAGGCCTCCGCGGCGCCGATGTCCGCGCCCTTCGTTCCTCCGGTCTGTCCTGTGTTGCGGAGCCCCCACAGCTCGCTGAAACGCGGATCGTTGGGAATAGTGCGGATGCTTCGGACGTAGTTGGGCTCGACGATTTCGACGCCCGGAGCTCCCGAGAGTTCGTCGATCATCTCCTGCGTGCTCTTCGAATCCGATTTGAGGTGAAGATACTGCCTGCCGGAGGCCTCGGAGACCGCAGCGAAAGACGCGGCGACGCTCATCCCCCTCGAGGCGGCGGCATGCAACGCCGAGGCAGCGGAGAGGGCGGGTGCGAAGCGAACCAGCACCTCGCCTTCGATATAGTCGGGCTGCGGACGGACGGAGCGGCTCGAAGCGCTCGCCGACGGGGAAAGAGAAGCAACCAGAAGGAGCGGGAGAAGCAAGAGAGCAAAGAAAGAGCGTTTCATTTCAGCGATCATCCTTTCGTTTTTTGGAATACGACCTGCCTTGAACGGGAACAGTGCGACAGCGCGATCAAGGGCGGGCTGGAGCTTCCCGGGAAAAGCCGGGGCGGGCTGCGCCGCCGCGATACCCGAGCACGAAACGCGCACGCGGCGGATTATTGAAAACGATGTGAAGCTGCAAGTGCGAGGGGCTCGAACATCAAGCGGGCGAGCGAAAAGGCGGGAGAGCATCGCGCATCTCTCCCGCCTTCTGGAAACGCTACGGTATGATCTTCCCCGTATCCATACCCTCGCCGCCGGAAATTCCGTCCAGCTCGGTGTCGTCCAGTTCGCCGACCTTCTTTTTCTTCTTGAGTTCCTCCGACTTCAGATGCTCCTCCAGCTTCGCGCCGACCTTCTTCCGTTCCTGCGTCATCGCGATCTCCTCCTTCACGGTATGCGACGGTTGCCGCTGTATTCCCTGGATTCCGCCTTCGCGGGTCCCTCGCGAAGAACGAACAAGCGTACCCTTCCGCACGCTATCATAAACCTTCACACAGTGTGAAAGTCAAGAGGATTTTTTGTTTTTTTAATCGTCCGGAAGATGCGGTGATTCGAAGCGTGGATCGTGCGGAGAACCCCGAGTCTTTTTATCGCGCCGGAGCGCTTTCGTACGGGATGCCGAAGTCGTCGCAGATGCCGCGGACGAAGAGGAGATGGAGCACGGGGATTCCTCTGTCGAGGAAGTCGAAGAGCAGGCCGCGTTCGGGGGCTTTCGGGATCGGCTCGAAGCGCGTTATCAAACCGTGAGGGAGTTCCAGCACGGCCTCGGTCGTCCCCAGGGCGACGACCGGTCCCCCGCAGCTGATGAAGCACTTCACGGGGCGCGGCGCGTCGTCGAAGATTTCGAGACGGCGGCGGATGGCTTCGGCGACGTCCGGAGCGTCGATGCGCTCCTCGCTTCTGGAGGCCAGCAGGAGGTCGACGGTGGGGTGCGGGTCCTCCAGCAGCGTCTCCGCCATCCGGTCTCCAGCTCCGCCGGGGGCTACGGCCCTGAGGCGCGTCGTAAGCAGCCCCTCCCGGTTGAGGAGATCGAGCATAACGGGGAAGGTGAATTCGGGGTCGGTTCCGCCGTACATGGAGGCGCCGTAGGAGAAGACGATCTGCGCGTTCGCCCCCATGCTCTCGACGGCGCAGAGCGAGGCGAGGATGAAGCCGGGGAAGGAGGCGCTCGCGTTCACGGCCACCCAGTCCCCTTCCCCGACGCCCGCCCGCCGGAGGTACTCCGCGACGACGTCGGCCATGGCGGGACGGGCCGACGCCTGTTTGTCCGGCAGATGCCCCTGACTGGTCGTAAGGGGCGAGAATTCGACGCCGATCAGGCCTGTTTTTTCCGGGTCGGTCAGCGCATCCTCCAGGCCGAGCCTGCACTTTTCCTGATGGAGGACGGCCTCGCAGCGCGCCATCAAGCGCGCCGCCGGTCCATACCCGATGGCGGAAGCGTCGGCGGCGGTCGCCAACAGAACGAGAAACAGCAGCGGTCGGAAGAGCTTCATACGGTCGCCTCCTTGTATCCCGCGGCGGTGTACGCGCGCGGATGCGAAAAGGGCGCGGCGGCTCGCAAGCCCTCCGCGCCCTCTCTTCGGCAGGAAATGGTTACTTCGTGGAGCGCTTCGGCGTGTCGTAGCCGACGATTTCGTTCCACTCTTCGGGGTACGGCGTGGTCTTCACGTCGGTGTAGCCGAGGGCGTACTTGCTCAGCAACCTGTCGCCGAGGGCGAGCCAGCGCTGGTTCCAGTCGACCGCGTGGGCGTAGGAGAAGTCGGTGATCAGGGAGACCGCGCCGTCCTTATCGCCGGCTTTCAGCATCTCGGCGGCCTTGTCCTGGATCATCCGCGCCTGCACGTAGAGCGGCTTCAGCTTCGCGTCGCGGGCGGCGTGGATCTCCTTGCGGGCGTCCTGATAGCGGAGGCCTGCGATCTCCTGCACCCGGGTGTTCACCCACCAGCCGGATTTGGGATCGTAGTCGTGGTATCTGTCGCCGATGCCGTAGAGCGGGGGCAGTTTGCTCATCAGGGGCCACAAGGGGGTGATGTACGTGGTGTCGGGCGCGCCGTAGCCGTACCAGCTGATGCCGCGCACTTCCGCGGGAAGATCGCCCCGGACCTGGGCGATGTGGACGTAGGCGGTCCGCATCATGTTGACGGAGCGCTCCCAACTGGCGTCGGGGTTCTTCTTGCTGGAATTGGCGAAGCGGATGGGGTTGCCCCAGGGGCCCGCCTGGATGCCCTTGCTCAGATCGAAGGGAGTGCCCTCGTACCAGTCTCCCTTGATGAGAAGAATGTCATGCACGCCGAGCTTCTTGTCCGGCTTGACGGACATCGGGTAGTCGTACTCGTCGGGGCCGAGCTTGAAGGAGTCGGGAGCTGCGAGCGAGAGGACTCTCCACTCGCGCCGGGTCGCGTAGAGTTCCGTGCTGGGGTAGTAGACGTCGGCGGGGCTGAAGTCCTTCATGTTCACGTCCTTCTCGGCGATGAAGCCGTTTTTCACGGCGTACTCGACGAGGTCGGGGCAGTACATGACGTTTTCCTTGTCGGTCAGGTCGAGGTGGCGGAGACGCGCGCGGTTGGCGCCCACGAAGATGTGGTCGTCCGGCATGCGCCACGCGGCCCAGATCTTGTTGCCGTAGAACTCGGCGATCCAGACTTCGTTGCCGTCGGTCAGAGGCATCGTCTCGCCCGCGTCGAACCAGCCGTACTCTTCGACGAGCTTGCCCATGATTTCGACGGCTTCGCGGGCCGTGCTCGCCCGCTCGAGCATGATGTCCTGAAGGATCCAGGCGTCCATCATTCCGACGGCGTCTTTCACCATGATCTGCTTGACCTTTTCGCTCCGCTCGTCGGTGACCTGGACCGAGTTGGTCGATTCGGCGATGGCGACGCCCTTCTCGTTCATGAAGGAGTAGCGGGAGAAGAAGTACCGGAAGGTGTGCGGGACCTGCGGGATCTCGCCGATGACCTGTCCGTCGCCCTCGTAGCCGTGGGCGTCCTTCACGACGCTCCGCATCGAACCTTCCGGCCAGTCGGCCTCGGGAACGATGAAGAGGCGGGTGTTGGCGACTCTGGAGTCGTCGTTGTGGGTGATCATGGCGCTTCCGTCCACGGAGGCGTCCTTGCCCACCGCGACGACGGTGCAGGCGAGAGCGGCCGAGGAGAGAAGGACGACGCACAGCATGGCGCACAGCATGGTTCTGAATGATTTCAACACGTGTTATTCCTCCTGTCAAAAAAAAGATAGATGAAGCATACCGAAGCCTTTAAGCGCGCGGTGCACCGACGGAAACGCTCCCGCCGGGAGAAGCCTTGCGGGATGCTGCCGTCAGTTCAAGAAGACCTTCGCCGGGTCGGCTTTCGACGGATCGTTCAGAAAGTGTCCGAGCCCGTGCTCCTTCAGATCGGAGTAGTTCGGGAAGGAGAGCCGCAGCTCCTTCTCCGGCTCCATCAGGAAGTCGTTCATCTGCCGGATCATGGCCAGCGCGCCGGAGAGATGGCGACCGACCCTCTCCCACATGGGGCAGCCGACGGAGATGTCGTAGTCGGTGAACAGCAGGCCGTGTTCCGCCGCGGTCTGGAGGAACTCGTCCTTTCCGTCCATCATCAGCTTTTCGGTGATCTTGCCCGCTACTCTGTCGATGAACGGCTCGGGCGTCTCCATCAGGATGACCAGCGAGTCGCAGTAGTCGCCCGCGTCCCGATGACTCAACCCCCGCAGGTTCTTGGGAGAAGCCTCGCATTTCATCGGAAATTCGGTCGCGGACAGCTCCATCGACGCCATCATCGCCATGTCGAGCGCCCGGTCGTGGGCCACGTAGGTTGAGACCACGGGGTACATGAGGGAGGCCTCGTGCGCGTCGACGAAAAGCGTGATGTTCTCCTTCCGGTTCAGCTCCATGATGGCGAAGGTGAGCTGCTCCGTCAGATTGCCGTCCGGGCGGCCCGGATAGGTCCGGTTGAGGTTGCGCGCGTCGGTGTAGTCGAGATTCTGCCCCGAGGGGTAGTGGACGTACGTGAACGGGTCGGGCCACTGGTCGAGCGGCGAGGTGTTCCTGTCGCCGATTCTGTACGGCTTGGGGCCGAACGCCGTCTCCACGTGGAGGAACTTCGGATAGGCGTTCCCCAGCATTCCCACGGTGGAGGCGCTCATGTTCGCGTGGGGGCAGATGAAGACGCGCCCCTTCTCCACCTTGATGTTCTCCATCATGAGGTAGGCGGAGAGCTGCGTGGCGGGTTCGTAGGGGTGCGTCCCACCGAGGTAGAACATCGAACCGCCGGGCACGCCCGAGTCGTAGATGTACACCGGCGTGTCCACTCCCGTCCCCTTGATGGGGGGAAAGTAGTCGCTCAGCATGAGCATTTTCGTGAAGGCGTCCGAGACGACGACCGTCTCCTTCATCGTGCGCAGCTCCGTGAACTCCCTGCCGCCCAGCCACGCGAGGGCCAGCGCGAGCAGCAGCAGGACGATCTTCCGGGGCGTTTTATATCTTTCGTAGTCGAACATTCGCCGTCACCCTACTTTATGTGCAGCGCGCGCAGCAGGAAGGGAATGATCGTGTAGGCGTAGACGATGTCGTACACGATGGTCTTGCGCGTGTTGCGGGAGAACAGCCCCCGAAGGAGGACGAGGCCGCACAGTCCGGCCAGGACGAAATAGATCTGATGGACGATCTCGTTGGATGCGCGAAGGAATTCTTCCATAATCCGAAAATCCTCTCTTTCTAATACACGATGAGCCATCGGAAGTGATTGGCGTACATCAGCATTCCGAGCGCGACGAGCCCCATGAAGAGCGCGGGGACGAGGATGGCCCTGAGGAACGAGACGTACGTCCCCTGATACCCCGAAACTTCTATGGCGACCCTGCCGGAGATCCTCGACGGAGGGAGGCAGTCGCCCAGCGGGAAGATGAGGCTGAGGGCCGTGGCCACGATGGTCACGTTGACGCCGACGGAGTTGAAGAGGAAGATCAGCGGCGTCCCCAGAATGATCCCGCTGCTGTAGCTGAGCGAGCCCTGCGCGAACGGGAGCACGACGAGGGCGAAGGCGTAGATCAGGTAGACCGGCAGGGTGACGAAGGTGATGGCGATGAGCCCCCGGACGCCCGTCGCGGTCATGATGTTCACCAGGACGCCGACGCTGATGACGGTCGCGAGCAGCGGAAAGACCTGCTCCGAGGTGTTGGTGAGAACCGTGTACCAGTGGCGCGTCCCCTTCCGCTCGGGCGAGGCGAGCATGGCGACGGCAGTGCTGATGATGAAGATGAGCGGGATGCCGAGCACCGGCGTCGAGAAGGCCGCGTACTTGGAGAGCAGAATGAGCACGACGAAAACCAGCAGCGGCGCGGCGATGCGGAACCAGTTCATCCGTTCATGCGCTTCGGGAAGGGAGGCGAGCACCGTCTCCTTGTCCTTGGGGGAGCCTCCGCGCAGCAGGTAGAAGACGGTGAAGACCGTGATGAGCGCGATGGGGGCCAGAAGAGGGAACTCGAACCCCACGTAGGGCATGTTGGCCTGCGCGCACATCAGCATGACCCAGAGGTTGATCGGCGGCGCGACGGCGGCCAGCATCGACGTGACGTAGATGAAGGCGACGATGCGCGTCTCCTTGATGCCGCTGAATCGGAGCACCGTGGCGACCATGCCGCCGACGACGAACATCGAAACGCTCCCCGCGCCGGTCAACGCGCCGGGAATGAGCATGATGACGGCGAGCAGGAAGAAGAGAATCCACTTGCGGTCGAAGAAGCGGTCCACCATCTTGCGCACCAGCGCGTCCATCGCGCCGGTGGCCGAGTAGAAGTTGATGAAGATGGAGGCCGTCAGAAAGGTGAAGGCCACGTCGAAGTAGGTGAACGTCCCTTCGACCAGGAGGCGGACCGGGAACCCCAGCCCTCCGGCGAGCGCGCCCACGACGGCTGTGATCACCATCGACAGTTCGGGCGATTTCAATTTCCAGCTCGCGAGGGCGAAGGTGAACACCATCACGGCCAGAACAAACGATGTTTCCGCGTACATCTCAGGACCTCCCGTCCGTTGAAAAGAAAAGACCCCGTCGAGAGGTTACGACGGGGTCCGGTTGTTATTTTGCGTACATTGTCTTGGCGAATGCGTTGAGGTCCATCGCGTTGTCGAGGTAGCTTACGGGAATGTTGTGCTCCTCTCCGAAGCGGGTGAACTTCTTGTCCAGATCGCCCTCTTTGTTCACCACGATGTGCGCGGCGTACGGCAGAATGGCGTCGATGGAACGCTCGTCGGCGCTCCCCGGCTTGCCGCGGCGGGCCTTGCCCTCGATATGCGCGGCGACGACCTGGATGTTCAGCTCCTTGGCCTTCTCCATGATCGCATGCAGACGGTCGACCTCCTGATCGATCGTGATGCCCGAAGCGCCGAGTCCCTTTGCGGAGGAGCCGATGACGACGAGGATGGTCTTGTAGCCGCCCCCCGCGATGTCCTCGGGCTTCGGCTCGGCGTTGTAGGTGAGCTGCTCCACGACGTCGGCGCGTGCGACCAGCAGACGGCCCATCTTGCCTCCGGGACCCTGTCCCGCGTTGGTGATCAGCAGGGGCTCTTCTCCCTTGGGCGCCTCCGCGCCGGTCACTGCCGCGAACGAGACGGACGCGAACAGCAGGCAGACGAGCAGAGAGTACGCTGCGATTTTCTTCATAACAAAGAAGCCTCCTTTGGAATTATGATAAAGGAACATTTCAAATTCACATCGGTGAACGATACGGCGTGGTACTTTTTGATATAAAAATGTACTTCCCTGCATTATCGGACCCGATGCACGGCATAGAATGTTGCATATATCAACTACGGCAATGATATACCTCCGATCGAGCGATGTCAACAGAGACCGGACAATTACGGAAGAATCACTGGTTGCATGAATACAATATACATATACAAGCAGTCGGAGAAGTCGAAACTCCTGACTCCTCCCGAAGGTTTCGGGCGCTCGCTGCTCCACCGCTTGCGCACAGCGTTGCGGATGCTTTTAAGGAAGGCTCGGACCGGTTCGTGCGCTTTCGTCCCGTTACTCCTGTTCGCCGACCCATGCTCGCCACATGAGCCGGTAGTTCTCCAGCAGGAAGGCGAAGAGCGTGAGCACCAGCGGGCCGACGAAGAGGCCGAGGATGCCCCACGCGGCGAGGCCGCCGATCACGCCGATGAAGACGATGAAAAAGTGAATCTTCCCCCCGCCGGAGATGAAGATCGGCTTCAGGACGCGCCCCGTCGTGCCGACTACGAGGGCTCCCCACGCGAGCAGAACGACGGCCCGCGTGGTCTCCGCCGCGAGCAGGAGGTAGAGGGCTCCGGGGATCCAGACGAACGCCGTCCCCAGGAAGGGGATGAGGGCGAAGAAGACCATCAGCGCGCCGAAGAAGACGGGGGCGGGAAGTCCCGCGATCCACCATCCGACGCCGCCCGCCGCTCCCTGCGCCAGCGCCGTCACCAGCACGCCGTACACCACGGCCTGAAGCGCCTGTCCGGTACGCTCGAAGAAGGCAGCGTTTTCGTTCGCGGGAAGGGGGACGATCTCCCGCAGAAAGCCGACGATCAGATGCCCGTCCCGGAGGAAGAAGAAGTTGGCCACGGTGATGATGGAGAAGTAGTAGAGAAAAAGAATCGCGCTTCCCACAAGATCGACGGCGCTCTCGGCGCTTCGCGCGACCGTCTGGCGCACATACTGCCGAAGCGCCGGATAGCGCTCCATCCACGGCCGGATTTTCGACACGACATGCTCCGGCAGCAGGGTGGCGATGGCCCCCTCGCCCGAGGACTCCATCGAGGTCAGCAACTCCTCCGCGCCGTCGAGCAGGCGTACTCCCTCCCGCGCGGCGAAGAACAGCCCCAGCAGGCAGGGGATCAGGACGGCGAAGACGATGACCGCCGTGGCAAGAAGGGCGGGCAGGTTCGCGGAACGGCGCGGGAAAAAACGCCGCCGCATTCGGATATACAGCGGATAGACCGTGAAGGAGATGAGCGCGGACCAGGCGAGCGGTCCGATCAGGGAGAAGGACGCCCGGAAGGAGAGGTATGCGAGCACCGCGAAGATCGTCAGGAAGGGGAGAAACCAGCGTTTTCCGCTTCGTTCGCCGCTCTTTTTTTGCACTGTCGCCGACTGTTCCGTCATGTGCGCCACCCGCTTTCGTTCGATTGTGGTATTCTCTTTGGAGTAAGGATACCACTCGACGCGGCGAAGCGCCTCCGCCGTTCGACGATTCGGGGTGATGTGTATGATTTCACGAGGCAGCGTTTCGTTGCGCCCTTTTTTAACGCTCTTTCTCGCGCTCCTGTTGTGGAGCGGAAGCGCGTATGCCGCGGGATTCTCTCCCGCGATGATCCGCGACGCATCCCGCGCCGTGAAGATGCTGGTGACGGAGGGCAACGGCGCCCGCATGGGGCAGGGGACGGGCTTTTTCGTCACGCCCGACGGTCTGATGCTGACGAACTATCACGTGGTCGAGGGGAACAGGACGGTCAAGATATGGGACGAGAAGAATCTCTACGACATCGTCCGGATCGTGGCGTTCGACAAGAACGCCGACGTCGCCCTGCTGGAGACGAACTATCCGAAGTCGTCGGTGCGCCACCTCCCGCTGAGGAAGGACGTCGTCGAACTCGGGGAGCCGATCATGGTCCTCGGGTACCCTCGCGCCTTCCAGCTGGGAGACTCCATCACCGTGACGAAGGGGGACATCAGCTCCATCCGGAAGGTCGGCGACGATACGCTTGTGCAGTTCACCGCCTTCGTGGCGGGGGGCTCCAGCGGCAGCCCCATCATCGACGAAAAGGGGCGGGTCGCCGGAATCGTGACCAGCGAGCTGACCCTCGGACAGGGGATGTTCCTGGGGCTGAGCGCACCGTCGATCCAGCGGTATATCGCCGCGCACATGCCGAAGGCCGAGGAGCTGATCGTCGATCTGCCTCCCCCGCCGCCCGTCGTCCGGACGCCCGCGCCCCCTGCGACGCCGCGCGAACCTCCCCTCGATGTTTCGGCCATGGTGAAGGAGGCACAGGAGCTTTTGAACGTCCTCGGCTACGACGCGGGAAGCGCGGACGGCGTGTACGGCCCGCGGACGTCCGCCGCCGTGAAGGCGTTCCAGCGGGTGAAGAAGCTCCGCCGCGACGGACATGTGACGAAGAAGCTGCTCGACCTTCTGCGCGAAGAGAAGCGGGCATCGGACGAAGCGCGGGCCGCCGCCATCGGGAGGGAGATCCAAGCCCTTACGGAGAACGCGATGCGGGGAAATCCGGACGCCCAGCGAGAACTCGGCCTGCTCTACCGCGAGGGGCGGCGCGTGCCGCCCGACTACGCCAAAGCCGCCGGATGGCTGCGCATGGCTGCGCTGAACGGCGACGTCGTCGCCCAGACCGCGCTCGCCTCAATGTATCGGTACGGCCTCGGCGTGCCGCTCGATCGCGTGAAAGCCGTCTCGTGGATGACCGCCGCCGCGGAGTTGGGGCACGCGCCCGCGCAGCTCGCGCTGGGCGAGATGTTCGCCGCCGCCTTCGGCGTGCCGCTGGACAGAAAACGGGCGTTCGCCTGGTACCGCAACGCCGCGGAGCAGGGGTACGCTCCGGCGCAGCGAGCTCTCGCCGATGCTTTCGAACACGGAATCGGCACGCCCCCCGACAGGCGCCAGGCGATCCTCTGGTTCATGATGGCGGCCGAGCAGGGGGACGAAAACGCCCGCAACGCCCTCCGCAGATTGCGCGGGAGGTAGGGGAAGGCGAAACGTCGCTGGACAGCGGAAAAAGTTCGTTTCTTCTCCCTTGAGCGCGCTATAACGGGAAAGGAGGCCGTCGAGCGCAGCGTATGCGTCGAAGGCCTCCTTTTTCCGTTGTTTTCTCACAATAGTCGGAAGAACTGTTTCACGACATGATGAGTTCGGACAGTGCGAAGCTCAGCATATTCCCGACATTTCAAGAAAGTGTCGAAACAAAGGCGCCATGTCGGCGAGTGAAGCGTCCGAAGCGCCGAGCATACGTTCAGGATGCCACTGTACGGCAAGAATCTTTCCGTTTGTGTGCTCGAAAGCTTCCACAATCGTTTGTTCCTGACCGACCACCGCATGCGCCGTCGCCCGAAGATCTTCCCCCAACGTGCGTACGCCCTGATGATGGTAGCTGTTCACGAGAATACGGGAGCCGAAGAGCGTTCCCACAACCGAATCAGGCGCGAGCGCGACGGGGTGGACCGTCCCGGACTCGTGGTGCTCGCCGACGTCCTCCGGCAGATGCTGCCACAACGTTCCGCCCAGAAAGACATTGAGGAGCTGCAATCCTCGGCAGATCCCCAGAACGGGCTTGTTCGCGTTCAGGAAGGCCCGCAGTATCCGCAGCTCCATCTCGTCCCGCTTGGGGTCGCATCGGACCGAAGGGTGCGGCGTCGTTTCGCCGTACATGGACGGTTCGACGTCCTTTCCGCCGGTGAGAATCAGCCCGTCGGCGAACGCCGCGTACTCGTCCGCGCTTGTGTTGTCCACGGCGAGCACGGGAAGAGCGCCGCTCCGCCGCACCGCCTCCGCATAGTTTTTGTTCACGGCGAAGGCATCCCATCCGCTTTCCGTCCGAAAATTCGCTCCCGTAAGCAGAATCACCCTGTTCATTCGATTTCCTCCGCTCGGTCGCAGGCGACGAAGCGCCCCGGCGTCAGTTCACGAAGCTGCGGTTGTTGCATGAAACACCGGTCGATCGCGTGGATGCAGCGCGGCGCGAAACGGCACCCCGGCTCCGGATTGATCGGGGAGGAGATCTCCCCTTTCAGGAGAACGCGCTGTTTGCGTTTCCCCGTCCGAGGAAGAGTGATGGCCGAGAGGAGCGCCTGCGTGTACGGATGGTACTGACGTTCGAACAGGCTTTCCGACGGGCACTTTTCCACCAGCTGTCCCAGATACATGACCAGAATGTCGTCGGCGATGTGCCGGACCACCGAAAGATCGTGCGTGATGAAGAGATAGGTGAGATTCTTCCGTTCCTGGAGGTCCTGCATCAGATTGATGATTTGCGCCTGAATGGAGACGTCGAGCGCCGACACGGGTTCGTCGCATACGATGAACTTCGGATCGAGCGCCAGCGCTCTCGCGACGCCGACGCGCTGCCTGCGACCTCCGTCCATCTCGTGAGGATACGAGCCGCTCAGTCGTTCGGCGAGCCCTACGATCTCCATGAGTTCGCCGACGCGCTCGTCGAGTTCCCGGACGGAGCCGCACATATCGTATATGAGCAGCGGTTCGGAGATGATTTCGGCGACGGACATGCGCGGGTTGAGGGAGGAGAACGGATCCTGGAAGATCATCTGCATGTTCTTGCGCAGCTCCGCCAGTCTGTCTCCCTTCGCGCCCGCCACATCCTCGCCCTCGAACCATACCTCTCCGGAAGTGGGCTCGAGCAGATTCAGAATCGTTCTGCCGAGGGTGGACTTGCCGCAACCGGATTCGCCGACGACTCCGAGCGTTTTTCCCCTTTCGATGGAGAAGTTGACGTCGTCGACCGCATGCAGCGTTCCTTTCGGGGTGTTGAAATACTTCTTCAAGTGCCTGACGCCGAGAATTTCGCTCACTGTTCGCTCCCCCTTTCTTCCTTCGCGTAGTAGCATTTCGCGACGTGTTCTCCGCCAAGGAAGAGGTTCGGCGGCTTCGATTGCGCGCACTGTTCCGTTGCGCGCGGACAGCGGGGGTGAAAGGCGCACCCCTCTGGCAGACGGGTGGGGTCGGGCATCAGTCCGGGAATCGGCCGCAGCCGACGCTCGCGCCTGTCTGGGCTGGGAACGGAGCCGAAAAGTCCCATTGTATACGGGTGCCTCGTATCGTTGTACACCTCGTCCAGGGAGCCGTATTCCACAATCTCCCCGGCGTACATGATCGCCACCTTGTCGCACGTTTCGGCGACGACTCCGAGATCGTGCGTGATGAGCATCATCGACGTCCCCAGCTCCGCCTTCAGATTCCGCATCAGTTCCAGCACCTGCGCCTGTATGGTCACATCCAGCGCCGTGGTGGGCTCGTCGGCGATCAGAAGCTGCGGACCGCACGCCAGAGCGATCGCTATGACCACGCGCTGTTTCATGCCTCCCGAAAACTGATGCGGATACTCTTCCATCCGCTCTTCGGGTATGCCGACCAGCTTCAGCATGGCGCTCGCCTTCGCGTACGCTTCGGCGCGCGACATCTTGTCGTGCAGACGGATCACCTCGGAGATCTGATCCCCTATCGTCAGCACGGGGTTCAGCGCCGTCATGGGGTCCTGAAAGATCATGGAGATGCTGTTCCCGCGAATCCTCCGCATCTTCGCCGCGGAGACCTTCAAGAGATTCACGGCGCCGAACAGTATTTCTCCGGAGACGATTTTTCCCGGCGGGTCCGGAACAAGGCGTACGACGCCGAGCGCGGCGGTCGTCTTTCCCGCGCCGGTCTCTCCCACCAAACCGAGCGTTTCGCCTTTGTTGACGACGAGGTCGATTCCGTTCACCGCGTGGACGACGCCCTCGTCGGTCGTATAGCGGATATGCAGATTTTTGATCTGAAGCAGCGCGTCGGTCGTCTTCATGGGTTCCTCCCTGCTCATCGTTTCAAGCGGGGGTCGAGCGCGTCGCGCAGACCGTCGCCCAGAAGATTGAGCGCGAAGATGGTTAGCATGATCGCAAGGCCCGGGAACGTCACGATATGCCAGTAGTCGCGGATGTACTGTCTGCCCGCCGACAGCATGGCGCCCCACTCCGGCGTGGGGGGCTGAATGCCGAGGCCGATGAAGCTCAGGGCGGCGGCGGACAGGATGGCCGCCGCGACGCCGAGCGTTGCCTGCACGATGATGGGCGCCATCGCGTTCGGCAGAATATGCTTGAGGATGATCCGGGGGCTTTTCGCGCCGATGCAGCGTGCCGCCTCGATAAATTCCTGTTCCTTGACCGTCATGACCGAGGCGCGTACGACGCGCGCATAGGTGGGGACGGCGCCGATGCCCACGGCGATCATCGCGTTGACGAGCCCCGGCCCCAGCGCGGCCGAGATGGAGATGGCGAGCAGAATGCTGGGGATGGCGAGCAGCACGTCGATAAGTCGCATGACGATATTGTCCGTATACCCGCCGTAGTAGGCGGCGGAAGCGCCCAAGGCCCCTCCGACCGCCGCGCCGATTCCTACCGAGATCAGTCCGACCTGCAGCGAGATGCGCGCCCCGTAGATGATGCGGCTCAGAATATCCCGTCCGAAGTTGTCCGTACCGAACCAGTGCTCGCGGCAGGGCGTCATGAACGCATGCTCGAGATTCTGATCGTCGTAGTGGTACGGCGCTATGAAATCGGCGAAAACCGCCGTGAGAACGAGCGCGATCATCACGACCAGCCCGACGACGGCCGCCTTGTTTTTCAACATCCGCTTCCACACCTCGCGCAGTTGGCTCTTCTTCCTGCGCCGGATGCTCCCTTTCGCCGGGAACGATGCTTCCGTTGCGCGTCCGTTCATGCGGCAACCTCCATCTTCGCGCTCTTTTTCCGTGTTTTCCGGCCGCGCTTGTACTGGGATTTGATACGCGGGTCGGCGTAGGCGTACAGGACGTCGACCAGCAGATTGATGAAGCTGAACATCACGGCGATGAACAGCACGCCGCCCTGTACGACGGGGTAGTTCCTGGCCTTGATCGAGTCCACCATCAACTTTCCCAGCCCGGGAATGGAGAAGATGGATTCGGTGAGGATCGCCCCTCCCAAGCCGCGCCCGAGTTGCAGGCCGATGACGGTGATGATCGGAATCAACGCGTTCTTCAGCGCGTGTTTCAAAATAACGACCAGCTCGGTCTGCCCTTTGGCCCGGGCCGTGCGGATGTAATCCTGCCTGATGACTTCAAGCATGCTGGAGCGCGTCATCCGGGTGATCGTGGCGGCGGTGCTGGTCCCGATGGTCAGCGCCGGCAGAATCCAGTAGGCCGGGCCGTAGAACCCGGAGGCCGGCAGCCATCCCAAATGCAGCGAAAAGACGATGATGAGCACGAGCCCCTGCCAGAAATTCGGCATCGAGACTCCTACCAGCGCGAGGATCATCGCCAGATTATCGAAAAGCGAGTACTGTCTGGTCGCGGAGACGATGCCCGTCGGAATGCCGATCAGCACCGAGATAAAGACGCTGAGCACCGCCAGCAGCATCGTCGTGGGAAAGCGCGCGACGATCTCCGTAACGACGGGGCGTCCGGTCACGTAGGAAGTACCGAGGTCGCCTTCGAAGACGGCCTTCTTCAGATATCTCCCGTATTGGAGGAGAAAGGGGTCGTTCAACCCCATCTCCTCCCGGAGTTCGCGCACCTCCGTCTCGGACGCCGTCTCGCCGAGTATCATCCGCGCCGGGTCGCCCGGAGTGAAGTACATCATGCTGAACACCACGAGCGAAACGCCGAGCAGGACGGGGAGCATCATCAATATTCTGTTCAGGACAAACTTGTGCATGGTGTACGCTCCTTATGCCGGTCCGCTACCGCCGGATAATCTCCTCCAGAAGTTCTTCCATATAGTCCAGACTGATATCGGTCATAATTTTTCCCAGTTCTTTCGTCGATCTTCTGGCGTCGCCGAGCGCCCCGTTCGCCGAAGCGTCTTTCTTCCAGTTCCATGCGGCGTTTCCGTCCTTGAAAACCTTCCGCATATAGGCGCTGTCGCTTTGCAACTCTCCGGCCTGAAGCTCCTCCTTGACCACCCACGGAGCGAGGTACATGCACTGGGAGGTTTCCACTTCGCATGCGTGCCCTATTATCGCCGGGATTTCCATTTCCTGCGATATCCGGGCGCGGGAGATGTTCGTTCCCATGCTCGACCAATAGGCTTCAATGCCGTACTCGTACTTCAGCTTGATGATGGCGGCGTCCAGAGCGGAGCGGTTTCCGCCGTGCCCGTTGACATACAGGATTTTTTTAATGCCGTGCTTCTCGATGGATTCGGCGATATCCGTCAGCGCGTGGATCATCGTTTCGATGCGCAACGTCACGGTCGTCGGAAAGTCCATGTGATGAATCGATACTCCGTAGCCGAAGGGGGGGAAGATCAGAATCTTCTCGCCGACCCTCTCCCCCAGCAGCTTGCAGAACTCGTAGGCCCGGTCGGTATCGGTCGTGAACGTCGTGTTGGGTCCGTGCTGTTCGCAGGAGCCCACGGGTACGACCGCGACCCGTATGTGTTCCAGCTCCCGTTCCACTTCCGGCCAGGTCATCTCGCTTACCAAAAGTCGTCTCATTATCTCCCCTTATTTCCGTCCGAAGGTGACTCGTGCCAAATCCGGCGTGTTGCCCGGGTGGCATTCGAAATTTTCGACGTAGTCGGCCGTCGCGTAGACCACGTCCGTAAAGCATACGGGAATCATGTTGAACTGCGTCCACATATAGGCGAGGGCGTCGGCGTAGACCTTTTTGCGTTCCGACGGATCGTAGGCGCTCTTTCCCTTCGCCAGGAATTCGTCGATTTTAGGGTTGTCGATCCTCAGGAAGCTCTTGTAGGTCGAAGGCCAGGGCATCAGCGCATGGTCGGGATCGCCGGTGGTCGGCGTGGAGCTTGTAATCCCCATGGTCACCTTTCCTTCGGCCGCTCTGGAGAGGAGCGTCGCCTGCTCCACGATCTGTATGTCGGTCTCGACGCCGATCTTCCCCCACATGTTCTGCGCGATCTCGGCGATATTCATGAAGTTCCTGTCTTCGTTGGTCATGAGCGTCACCTTCAGCCCGTCGGCGTACCCCGCCTCCGCGAGCAAGGAGCGCGCGCGTTCCGGATCGTACGGATAGGGGCCGACCTTGCTGTAGCCGAAGACCGTCGGCGCCATCAAACTGTCGGCCAGCTTCGCGCTGCCCCGATAGACCGCTTTGACGATGGCGGGCATGTTCAGCGAGATGGTCAGCGCTTCGCGAACCCGGATGTCGTTGAACGGCGCAATCGACATATTCATGGTGATATATGAAAACTTATACCCCGGGCCTTGAATCACCTTGAGCTTCGGATTTTCCTCCAGGCGGGGGATGTCGCTGTTCGAAACGTCGTAGATCGCGTCCACTCCTCCGGTTTCAAGCTCGATCGTGCGATTGGCGGGCTCGGTGATGACCCGGTAGATCAGGGTATCGAACGCCGGCTTCTTTCCCCAGTAGTTCTTGTTGGCCTTTAGCACGAGGCTGTCGCCGGTAATCCAGCGATCCAACACAAACGGCCCCGTTCCTACGGGCTTGCGGGCGTACTGCTCGATCCCGATCTCTTCGACGGCCCGTTTACAGAGAATGTTTCCGCGGGAAGACGCGAGGTAGTTGTACACAGGGGCGAAAGGAAATTTCATCTTCACGTCGATCGTTCGGTCGTCCACGACCGCGATGTTTTTCCCGTCGAACGCGGAGAACATGGAGGCGCTGCCGCGCTGAAGCGTGGAGCGTTCGAGGGAGTAGCGAACATCTTCTGCCGTTAGCTTATCGCCGTTGGAAAAGAACACTCCGTCGCGCAGATAAAACCGGACGGTCAGGTCGTCGATCACTTCCCATTTCTCGGCGAGAGCGGGCAGGATCTCTCCGTCGGGACCCTGTTGGACCAGGTTGTCGTACACAACGCGCTGCACCGCGAAGTTGGCCAGCGCGGTGCTGTTGTGCGGGTCGAGAGTGGCCGGCTCGGCGCGAAGAGCAACGATAAAAGTATCTTTGTCCCTTGGCGCGGCGAAAGCAAGAACATTGCCGAATGTCGTCGCCATGATACAAACGAACGCCGCAACTGCTGCACATCGAAAAAACCGCATAATCTCATCCTCCTCTAAATTCAGTTTCGCCGGACATTTCCGTCCTCTTGCCCGCAATATAGCAGAGGGGGATTCAAAAGTAAATACCTAGATATAAAAAAAACTTAGAAAATGTATCTTGTGATATAATTCGATCTCGGGTTTCGGTTGCTCCGCTACGGTGCGGAGGCTACAATGTACTGAAGAACCTGTAATTATCGATCGAGGAGGGGTATTGTGAATCCAATCGAGAGGATACGCGCAATATACGCTTCTTTTAGTAAAACGCAACGACGTATCGCCGATTTGTTATTACGCAGGGAAAATTCGGTGTGTTTTATGTCTCTGAAGGACTTGAGTGTGGAAGCTTCCGTAACCGCCGTTACCGTATTGAATTTTGTTAAAAAACTGGGGTATCGGAATTTCAGCGAGTTCAAGAAGGAGTATCAGTCGTACATACAGTCCATGATATCTCCGCGAAGCGTGGTGCGGGAGGATTCCCCTTATTGCGAAGGGAAAATTACTCCCGACGTGATCGAGCGAATACGTCGGAGCGAGAGGCAGTTGCTCGAAGAGTCGTACGCCATGATTCACGACGACCATTTGATCGGCGCGACCGCGCTGATCAAACAGGCGCGTACGATATACCTGGTGGCGAAAAACCTGAGCGAACCGGTCGCGGCAACTTTTCAAAAACGACTTGCATTTCTTGGATTGGACTCGGAACTGCTCAGCCTCGAAAACTTGAATATTTTGCCCCGAATGCTCGCGCGAGCGAACGAACTGGATGTGTTCGTCGTTTTTTCTTTCCCGAATTATTCGCAGTCCATCATCGATGTCGGCAGGTGCGCGCGGCAGCGCGGATGCGCAATCATCTGCATCACCGACAAAAGCACTTCGCCTATGGCGTGCTATTCCGATATCGTCCTGCTGTGTCAAACAGCCAGCTTGGTTTTTTACAATTCCATGACCGCCCCTCTTTCCGTGGTGAACATTCTGGCAACGCTGCTGGCTGTGGAACTCAAAGAAACGCTTGATGAGAACAGAGAAACGTATCAGTTGCTCGCATCGTATTTCGACCATAAGGCCGATCCCTGATGCGCTTTGGCGATTTTTTCTTCTCCCGCGGACGCGGGGAATTTCAACGGAATTTTCCCTGCAACACAGGCTCCCGCGCGGGAGCCTGTGTTGTAGGGAGTCGGTCCTCTTATTGATATTGATTTTCAAAACTAAGAAAGTAATACTTGGATTGACAAATCGACTATTCTGTGTATAATGAAAACGTTAATGGATTCCCCTCTTCACACCCCCCAAGAAGTACATAATTTCATATCGTAGGAGGTTCTCATGGCGAAAGTGCATTACCCCCTCTTTATCAAGCAGGACGCGGACGGTTTCTGGGCGCTTTTCCAGAACAACTTGGCTAATTTTGCCTGGCTGGTAGTCTTCATGCTGGGAGCGGGCTTCCCGGCCGATCTGGTCTTCGGCCAGATGGTTCCCGGGGCCGCGATCGCAGTAGCTGCGGGAAATTTCGTGTATGCGGGCATGGCGAAGCGCCTTGCGGAACGGGAGGGGCGGCTCGACGTCACGGCGCTCTCCTACGGCATCAGCACTCCGATTCAGTTCATCTACATGGTCGTCATCGCGGTCGCCATCAAGAACGCCACCGGCGACCCCTACGTCGCGTGGCAGGTCGCCGTGGGCGCGTGCCTTCTCGGCGGCATCATCCTCGTGGTCGGCTCCTTCGTCGGCCGCCAGGTGCAGAACTTCCTGCCCAGGGCCGCGATGCTCGGCGCGCTCGCCGGAGTCGCGCTCACCTTCATCGCGGGCGAACTCTTCTTCGTCACCTTCAACCATCCGCAGATCGGCACGCTCGCGTTCGCCATCATCATCATCGGCATGATCGGCAAGGCGACCATGCCCGGCAAGATCCCGGCGACC
>WPCG01051561.1_pt1 | contig 31583 bp, 22 predicted proteins | sample 5403311 | NCBI WGS metagenome assembly WPCG01 (sample SAMN12869467, study PRJNA574797) | sludge metagenome | isolation source: wastewater treatment of Control | place: China:Beijing | collected 2019-05-17
TAGTGTCAATCCATTTACCTTAAATGGATATAGTTGGGCAAATACTGCTGTTGAAGATATAAACAGCACTGTTAAAAGTATTAATTTTTTCATAAGGGGATTGTTATTAATAAGTAGTAGTGTCTTATTGCGTAATATGTTTAAATTAAGACTAATATAGCTGAATTCTTTTTAATTACAAAAATAAATACACTAAATGATATTGGATGTAAATTTAAAACAATATCATACTCATAGTAAATTAAGCTATAGATGACTAAATAATTAGTAAACAAAATAATATTTCTTACACTTTGATATCATGTGGTTTAGGGTGAGACTCTGACAGGGTTTGCGTAAAGGCATGAACGCTAATGGTTTGGTGTGTGACTCTAACGGAGTGCATGCAAAGGTGTTAGATATTAGAGGTTTGTGATTTTGAAATGTCTACGGTGGCAGGGCTGGCTTAGGTTAAGAGGCAGCTTTGCTTGCAAAGCTTGCACAATCTACCATATATTTGGCTGCTGCTCAGAAACGGAGGCTTGCTCACGCTCCCCATCAAAGTTTTCAACTTTAATGGGGTTGGATTGGAGGCGACAACGGTACTTATGGTATGTTTTGGGTTGAATTTTGGCTTTGATGGGTGTTTATTGGAGGTTTGGGTTGTAAATACAAATAGAGGCTGGCTTATTGGTTTGTAAGGTGTTGTTTGTATGGTAGTTGCCTTTTTGTTTGGTTAAGGCGCTGGTTTGGAGGTGGTTAGGGGTGGCTCTGACGGAGTTTTTGCAAAGGTATTGTTTGTGAGGGGTTTGTGAAAACAAAAAGGACGCGAAAAGGAGAGAAAAACAAAAATACCGCTTAAAAAGAGAGCAGAAACGTGTGGTGGTAGGTCAGATATTCTTGATTATTAATAGGTTGTTACATATCGGCAGCAGTAACCTGGATATGAGGTGGTTGGGGGAGGCTCTGACGGAGTGCGTGCAAAAGTGTTGGATGTGAGGATTTTACGAAAACAAAAAGGACAGAAAAAAGAGGAAAAAGAGGCAAAAAAGGGCAAAAACGACAGGAAAGAGACAAAAGGAAATGGCAAGAAGCTGAAAAACAAGGAGAAAGAACGGACAGCGGCAGAGTGAGGGGCTAAAGCGCAGAGAGACAGGGAGAAGCAGCAAGGCAAAAGGAAAGGAAGAGGAAAAAGACAGGACAGAGACAGGAGCTGAGACAAAACAAAACGGCAAGGGACTGGAAACCAGCGATAAAGAACGGACAGCGGCAGAGTGAGAGGGTAAGAGACAGAGAGACAGCGAAGAGCAGCAAGGCAAAAGGAAAGGGAGAGGCAAAAGCCAGCAAAAAAGGGCGAAAAAGGGCAAAAACGACAGGAAAGAGACAAAAGAAAACGGCAAGGGGCTGGAAGCCAAGGAGAAGGAACGGACAGCGGCAGAGTGAGAGGGTAAAGCGCAGAGAGACAGGGAGAAGCGGCGGGGCAAAAAGGAGAGCAAGGGAGATGGACCTGGAGGTATGAGGTGACAGACTGGGTAAATAACTTTGCGAAAAAACATCCATTGGTAAGAGGTAAGAGGTAAGAGGTATGAGGTAAGAGGTAAGAGGTATGAGGTATGAGGTAAGAGGTGTGAGGTAAGAGGTATGAGGTATGAGGTGTGAGGTGTGAGGTGTGAGGTAAGAGGTAAAAGGTAAAAGGTAAAAGGTAAAAGGCAGAGGGGTAGTGATAAGCATCGGTGTGATGTGAGTGGTGATTGTGTTTTGTGTTTTTAAGGGGTTGTGGCGGTATTATTGAGAAAAATATAGTTTTTAGTTTTAGAAAAATAAACTACTTTTGTTGCTTATGTTTTAATTTATAGATTATAACGTAAACTTAGACTTAAACAGCCTTTCTTAAACTTCTTAAATCTTGCAAAGATTGAACTCGGAGAGTATCAACAGATCTAATTTTGATGCAAAGTTAGAGAATGATCGTGTTAACTTGAATGTAGATTCTTCTAATAATAATCAGGAGGAGGATCTGTTAAAGGTTGTTGTTAGATATTTGAATGTATTCTGGTTGCATAAGTGGGCATTCTTATTTATTTTCCTTCTTACTTTTAGTGCTGTTATTTTGTATAGATATAGGCAGCAAGATTTTTTTGTATGTGAGTACGAGATATTCTACAATGAATCGGCAAAGGAGATTGTTAGTGATTCAGATGTTCCTGTTATTAAGTCAACTTTTGATAAGGTGTTTTGGCTGAGTAAGTTGAAAAGTGACGAAGTTTTCTCTATGACATTAGAAAATAGTGGTTTACCATACTCTGTAGATTATTTGCGTTCGATTATTAAGGTAGAACCAAAGGATGTAAAGGGTAGTTCTACTGCTATTTTTAAAGTTACTCTAACTTCTACTAAAAATAGAGATATTCCTTTGATTTTTAATGCATATTTTATTTCTATCAATAAATTACTAGAGAATTTTCAGATGGAGAATACCTATCGGCTTGTAACCTTTTTGAGTGGTCAGCTTGCAGATAATAACTCTAAACTTAATACTATAGATCGACAAATACTATCTGGGGATTTATCAAATCCTTCGGCTTTGAGAGATTATTCAAAGATGATAACAGAGTTAGAAAACTTTAGGGTAAATCTTTTAAATGCTCAGATTGAATTGTCGTCTGTTAAGGCCGCCCGTGTTAAAACAGAGCAGGAGCTTGTGAATTTGGATGGTACAATTATAAATGAGACTGCTTTTTCTGAGCCGTTAAAGGTGCAGTTGATGAATCTTCAGGTGGATTTAGCTCGTGCACTGACTAAAAATAGAGAAGAGCATCCAACAGTTATCTCTTTAAGAGAGAATATATCTCATATAAATCGGATGCTCAGAGATTCTATACAGCAGCAGATGCAAATTCAAAGTTTTATTAAGAATCCTCTTAAGGAGCAGTTAATGAGTAAGTTAATGGATCTTAAGTTGTCTGAGATTTCTCTTGAAACTAGGGTTAATTCTTTAAATAGTGTAATTGCAGATTATGAATATAGAATTATGCCAGATACTACAGATGTTAGTGCTAAGTTTTTAAGAGAAAGGGAGATGATATTGACTAATATAAATCTGATTAATAATAAGATTCTGGAGGCACAATCTGCTGCACATGTTAATCTAGGCAGGTTTATAGTTATAGATGAGCCATGCGTTCCTGAGGTGCCAGCTAACAGACCTTTTCTGTTTTTTGTTGCTATTGCTGTTGTCCTTGCTTTTGTTTTGGCTAGTGGTCTTATCTTTGTTTATGATTTACTTGATAATCGGCTTATGGTTCCTGCTGATTTTGAGAATTTTTATAGTCATATTCCTGTTATTGGATGTATTGCTTCTAGAAAGGATTTTGATTCTAATATTTATGCTCTATTTGATTTAGATAAATCTTATAAAAAGTTGAATGACTTTAGTGAAATTGTTCTGAAAGTTAAGATGCTTAATGCTCAGAATGGAGCTAAGGTATTCTCTTTTACGAGCCCTTTACGGGAAGAGGGTAAGAGTTTGACATCTTTGCATTTGGCAGTTGCACTGGCAAATAGAAAGTTAAATGTTTTGTTAATTGATACAGATTTTTATAAACCTAGATTATCTAATATATTAGGTCATGAGCTTAATCCTGGTTTAGTTCACTATTTAAGTGGTGTTATGGTTATGGAGGATCTGTTTTATAGTACAGATATAGATAATCTTAGTTTTACTCCAGCTGGTAGAACAAAGTATCCTTCTAGGTACTCTTACGATAATCGGCTAATTACTGATTATATAAGCAGAGCTAGAGAAATGTATGATGTTATAATTGTGGATGTTCCTGCATCGTTGCTTATTCCAGATTCTATATCAATTATGATTAATGTAGATTATACATTTCTTCTTTGCAGAATGAGGCATACTTCAAGGGCGTCGCTGGATCGGCTTTTAGCTCTTATGGGTAAAGATAGAGGCAAGATAGCTGGTGCTGTGTTGACTGATGTTAAGGAGAGTTCTATTTTATGTGGCAAGTATTATTACAATAAATATGATGGTTACTATTCATAACTTATTTATTTATTGAGATATTTATTTATATGGTTTATAGAAAAGGGATATTCTGGGTTGTTTTATTGCTCCTCTTTACACTACTGTTTTTGTGGATGTTCAAAAATTTTAGTGATAAAGAGGGCAATATTCAAACAATTAGGGTGGGTGTGAGTGGTCAGGTAAATTTACCAGGAGTTTATGATTTATATGTTGGTAGTGATGTGGCGTCTCTAATTTTGACTGGAGGTGGTATTACTGCCAATGCGGATTTATCTCTAATTGATCTTGAGGAGTTGGTAAAAAATGACTCTGTGTATATTATTCCTACTAGAGTTGGTGGTGTTAAAGATGTTGATGCTTTGGTGAGATTAACTGAGAGTGCTGTTTTGGATGTTCAGGCTAGCGTTAAGGCTAGGGTTATGGATAGTGTTGTATGTGATATTAGTTCTGTGAATGTTTTATATGTTGGACAGCCTGCTGTTTTTTTGTTAATTAGTTATTATCCAGAGTTGTCTAAGCTTTATATTACAAATATACCTCATTCTACTTTGTTGTTGAATAGTGATTATCGGTTGTGTGATTTGTATATGACTTTTGGTAAGGAGGTGTTTAAAGATTTAATTCAGAATTTTTTTAATGTTAAGATAGATTATTGGATTTACCAAGATCGTTTTTCTTTTGTAAGAATGGTTGATTTATTGGATGGTATTGAGCTCTCTTTGGATAGAGCTTTTGTTAGAGACCATCCAGATCATAAGTTGGTTGAGGGGTTATTGAGAGTCAATGGTTCTACTGCTTGGGATTTTGTTAGGTATATAGATTATAGACTTTCTGGTGTTAAGCACAAAGAAGGTAGTGGTTATATAGACCGTGTTACTGATGATGCTTTTACTGCAAAGGCTGCTTCTTGGCAAGTTGTGTATGAGTCTAGAAATCATAGGCATAGGCATTTATTGCTCTCTTTAGCAAAGACTTTTAATGAGTTGTCTGTAAATGAGAAGAATCGGTTTATGAATAGGGTTGTTTCTGTGGTTGAAACCAATATAACTTCATCGGCACTTTTAAATATTTATCTTAAAATGCTGACTACTCCAGACTTGAAGTTTTGTTCGTTAGATGGTTACTACAAGAGTGATGATGGGAGGTTGTATTTTATACCGGATATTCCTTCGTTTTTAATGTTGAGAAATGCTGAGTTGAGGGGGTTTGTGCGGAGTTTAAATTTAGAGGGTGGTAAGGAGCAGGTGATTTATTAAGTTTGATTTTAATAGTCTAAATAGTTAATAATATGGGATATAAGAGTTTTTTCTGTTGCGTAATTGTGATTGCAGTTTTTTCTGCTTTTTATAATATAGGTTTGGCTCAGCAGGGGCAAAGTGGTGTTGGTGGTGTATCTGTTGAGCAGGATCAGAGAGGTGTTGGTGTTGTAGTTCAGGTAGATAGGATCTATAGGATTTCTAGGGGAGATGTGATGGATGTTATGGTTATGGAGCATCCGGAGTTTTCTATAAATAGTGTTATTGTATTGCCTGATGGTACGATTCAGTATCCTGGTTTGGGTTCTATTGTTGCTGCTGGTATGACTCCTTCTCAATTAAAAGATTCAATTGAGGTGGCGTTGAATCGGTATGTGGTAAATCCGCTTGTAACTATTTTGGTGAGAAAGATGCAGCAAGAGTCTATTAATGTTTTGGGATATGTAAATAGGCCTGGTCAGTATCAGATTTTTGAGAGGACCGAGCTTTTATCTGCGGTTGGTCTGGCTGGTGGTGTTAAGAATCTTAGGAAGGCAAAGCGTATTGCTATTATTAGGGCTGATCAGTCTGTTCAAGAGGTGTTTATAAGGCATTATATGCAGTCTGATAAATATATTTTTGTTGACATAGGTGATACTATCTATATTAAAGAGCCTAAGGAGGTTAATTGGGCTAGGTTGTCTTTTATTTCTACTATGCTGCTTGCTGCGGCTAATATCTATAATATTGTGAGATAAGGTTTGGTGGTGACAGGGCTGGCTGAGGCTGAAAGGCAGCTTTGCTGAGGCTGAGAGGCAGCTTTGCTTGCAAAGCTTCCACAATCTACCATATATTTGGCTGGTGGTCAGGGGTTTGAGGCTGGACTCTGACGGAGTTCGTACAAAAGCCTGGACGCTAAAGGCTTGAGGCTAAACTCTGACGGAGTTCGTGCAAAAGTATTGGTTGCTAGTGTTTTGTGAATTTAAAAAGGTTTTGATGACAGGGCTGTCTGAGGCTTAGAGGCAGCTTTGCTTGGAGGCAGCTTTGCTTGCAAAGCTTGCACAATCTACCATATATTGGGCTGGTGCTCAGGGGTTTGAGGTGTGACTCTGACGGAGTTCGCGCAAAAATATTGGTTATGAGAGGTTTGCTGTTTTAAAAAGGTTTGGACTTGGAGCAGGAGGCTTGCTCACGCTCCCCATCAAAGTTTTCAACTTTAATGGGGTTGGATTGGAGGCGACAACGTTACTTTTGGACAGTTTGGGGTTGGATGTTGGCTTTGATGGGTGTTTATTGGAGGTTTTGGGTTATAAATAAAAATATAGGTTGACTTATTGGGTTATAAGATATTGTTTGTAAGGTAGTTGTCTCTTTGCTTGGTTAAGGTGCTGGTTTGGAGGTAGTTGGGGGTGGCTCTGACGGAGTGCGTGCAAAAGCATTGTTTATGAAAGGTTTACGAAAACAAAAAGGACGCGAAAAGGAGAGAAAAACAAAAATACCGCTTAAAAAGTGAGCAGAAACGTGTGGCAGTGGAGCAGATATGCTTGTTTATCAAGTGGTTGTCACATATCGGCAGCAGTGACTTGGCTGTGAGGTGGTTGCAGGAGACTCTGACGGAGTGCGTGCAATAGTGTTGAATGTGAAGGGTTTATGAAAACAAAAAGGACGGGAAAAAGAGGAAAAAGAGGCAAAAAAGGGCAAAAGCGACAGGAAAGAGACAAAACAAAACGGCAAAGGGCTGGAAGCCAGAGATAAAGCACAAACAGCGGCAGAGTGAGAGGCTAAGAAGCAGAGAGACAGGGAGAAGCAGCAAGGCAAAAGGAAAGAAAGAGGAAAAAGCCAGAAAGAGAGCCGCTGAGACAAAAGAAATCGGCAAGGAACTGGAAACCAGAGAGAAGGCACGAACAGCGGCAGAGTGAGAGGCTAAGAAGCAGAGAGACAGGGAGAAGCAGCATGGCAAAAGGAGAGGAAGAGGCAAAAGCCAGCAAAAAAGGCAGGGAGGGACAAAACAAAACAGCAAAGAGCTGGAAATTAAGGAGAAAGCACAAACAGCGGCAGAGTGAGAGGCTAAGAAGCAGATAGCCAGGGAGAAGCAGCAAGGCAAAAGGAGACAGGGACAAAAGGAAACGGCAAAGGGCTGGAAACCAGAGAGAAGGAACGGACAGCGGCAGAGTGAGAGGCTAAGAAGCAGAGAGACAGAGCAAAGCAGCAGGGCAAAAGGAAGAGAGACAGAGAGACATGGAGACAGGGAGACAGGGAGACAGAGAGACAGGGAGACAGAGAGACAGAGTGGCAGAGGGGTAGAGGGCAGAGTGGTAGCCAGAAACCTCAGGGAAAGTCTCAAGCTTGAGGGCAATGAGAGGCTATTTAGAGGGGTCTGGCCGAGTTGAATTGTAGGGGTGGGGGTGATATGGTTACTTTAGATAATTATAGGCAGATTCCAAGGTGTAAAATACTTTTACCTTAAAATTAAACATATCCCATGCTTTTGATTCATATAAAAAAGAGATGGCGGTGCAGTGAGGGTTTTTGACTACTACAGCGTTTCTTTTATTATTTATTATGTGTTTTACTGACATAAGAAACTCATCTATTCTCTTTGTTTTTTCTATATTGAATTGTAATGTGGCATCTGAGTAATCACTTAGTAGATTATATCCCATTTTAGAAAACTCTGGTAGTGACAATATCTCTGCCCATGCTATTCCAATGTCTTTGGAGTCAATAACTCCATTGTGTTTATAAATCACAATTTTGTTTATGTGATCTAGAGAAATAGTGTAGTTCATAAAATTTATATTTGAGGTTAAATTTAATCTATGAAGGTTGTTAACTAAAATCTCTAACTTTAATAAAGAGACCTCTTTCTAATTGCTGAGTTTCTATTTTATTTTCTTTTAACAATGTTCCTAAGTATTTGTTAAGTTCATTGATATGTAATCCTAAAATTATGCATAAATCTTCTGGTGTGCAAGGTCTTCTAGAGATGGTTTCTAAAATTGTAGATTCGATGTCTTTTCTATATGAGAGTATATTTTTTCTGTTTTTAACATTAGAGATTATCTGGATATTTTCTAATCCAATATAATCAATGATATTATTTAGCTCCTTTTCTGTTGCTGCTCTTATTCCATCTATGGTGCCAGGCCTATCCAGTGTGTTGAGTTGTATTAGATTTGGTTTAATAAGTTTAAGAAGCTCTTTCATTTTTATCAACTCTACTTGGGAGTCATTGTAGCCAGGTAATATGAATATCTCTAACCAAATCTCTCCCTTAAACTCTTTTCTAAATTCTATTAAGCCTTGAATGTACTGCTCTATATTAAGGGTAGTTGCAGGCCGATTAATTTTATTAAAGGTCTCTTGGCTTATAGCATCTAATGAAGGGAGGACTACATCGGCATGCATAAGCTCAGTTCTGACTTTTTTGTCTGATAATAGGGTTCCGTTGGTTATAACTGCAATTGGAATGTTGGGTTTGATCTCTTTTAGATAATTTATTATCTCTCCTGTATGTATGTTAAGCGTTGGTTCTCCAGATCCCGATAGGGTTAAATAATCTGAAGAGTACATTTTTTTCTAATATTATTCTATCTTTTTAGGAGTATTAATGACTTGTTTCTAGCTGCTTGTGTGTATTAGAGCCTTAACAAACCTTGACATCTGCACACCATCGGCAACGTTATGGTCCATCAAAATGGTAATATTTAGTATTTCACGTATTTCTATGTTGTTGTCTATTACGACTGGTTTTTTTGTTAGCGATCCAATACCGATGGATAGAGGGTGTATGCTTTTGTGAATAAACCAGCTACTTGCCGATAAGCTACCTGTTCCAAGGAGTGATGTGACTGATACGTTGCCCATTTGAGTAAAGCAGTAATTGGGTTTTTTTAGAATGGCTCTCCATATTGCCCTTCGGATTATGCCAGGCATTTTATAGTATATTTTCTCAAAAAAACTCATCTTTTTTCCAACAACTTTTTCTTGATTCTGCATTAAGCATTGTTTAGCTTCTTCAATCTCTCGGTAGATCTGTTGTGGGCTTTTACTATCGGCACTAGTTATTACGTATGGAATAGGAACTCTTTTGTTTTCTACTACTTTTTCTATAATTACTGAGATGTTTGTTTTATTAAATTGACAAATCTCTTTTTTTTTTGTGTGATAAGATGCTAGTTGTCTATGTTTATATGTGGCTTGTGCTATACGATATATCAACCATGCATTAAATGAGTAGTATTTACTTTTATCATTGTCAGTTTTTAGTTTCTTGATCTCTTGTCTTATATCCGTAACATCCCATTCCGCCATAACAGCAATGTGGTTTTTGATCTTGCTGACATCACAAATATCTATTGTTGCAATCCTTGATTCAGGAAACCGATATTTACTCTTCATTTTTTTTTGTAAATATAATACTATTTGCTTTTCCTTTTATCTTGCTGTTTCTGGCTGGTTTGCTAGGCTTTAGCCTCTCACTCTGCCGCTGTCCGTGCTTTCTCTCTGGCTTCCAGCCCTTTGCCGTTTTGTTTTGTCCCAGCTTCCTTTTTGCCCTACTGCTTCTCCCTGTCTCTCTGCAGCAGCTTCACTCTCTCCTTCTGCAACGAAGTTTTTTTCAGAGGCACCTATTTTCTTTTCTGTTTTTTCGGGGCCTGCGGAACTCCTCACTATCGTTCGTCAAACAGTCCTCGTCCATTTCCTCAAAAACTATCAATAAAATAGGTAAAAAACTTATGTTGCAGTACAGAGAGCGTTTGAAGCTGTAATATGCAACATACAAATGGATGTTTTTCGCAAAGTTATTTACCTAGTCTGTTATAGCAGGATCCTTTATCCCTTTCTGTTCCTTTTGCCTAGTTGCTTCGCCTTGGCTCTCTGGCTCTTAGCCCCTCACTCTGCCGCTGTTTGTGCTTTATCCTTGGTTTTCAGTTCTTTGCGGTTTTGTTTTGTCTCTTTCCTGTCGCTTTTGCCCTCTTTTGCCCTCTTTTGCCTCTTTTTTCTCTTTTTTCCGTCCTTTTTGCTTTTGTAAACCCTTCACATTCAACACTATTGCACGCACTCCGTCAGAGTCTCCCCCAACCTCCTCACAGCCAAGTCACTGCTGCCGATATGTGACAACCTCTTGATAAACAAGCATATCTGCTCCACTGCCACACGTTTCTGCTCACTTTTAAAGCGGTATTTTTGTTTTTCTCTCCTTTTCGCTTCCTTTTTGTTTTCGTAAACCCTTCATAAACAATGCTTTTGCACGCACTCCGTCAGAGCCATCCCCAACTACCTCCAAACCAGCACTTTAACCAAATAAAGAGGCAACTACCACACATACAGCATTTTACAAACCAATAAGCCAGCCTCTATTTGTATTTACAACCCAAAACCTCCAATAAACACCCATCAAAGCCCATAACTAACCCAAAACTGTCCATAAGTACCGTTGTCACCCCAAATCCAACCCCATTAAAGTTGAAAACTTTGATGGGGAGCGTGAGCAAGTCTCCATTTCTGAGCAGCAGCTCAATATATGGTAGATTGTGCAAGCTTTGCAAGCAAAGCTGCCTCTAAGCCTCAGCCAGCCCTGTCACCAAAACCTTTTCAAAACCACAAACCACTAGCAACCAACTCTTTTGCACGAACTCCGTCAGAGCCACGCCCCAAGCCATTGAGCAGCAGCCAAATATATGGTAGATTGTGCAAGCTTTGCAAGCAAAGCTGCCTCCATGCAAAGCTGCCTCTAAGCCTCAGCCAGCCCTGTCACCACCAAATCCTTTTTTAAAGCGGTATTTTTGTTTTTCTCTCCTTTTCGCGTCCTTTTTGTTTCCGCAAAACCCTCACAGCTAACATTTTTGCACGCACTCCGTCAGAGCCACACCTCAAGCCCTTAGCGTCCAGGCTTTTGCACAAACTCCGTCAGAGTCCAGCCTCAAGCCCTTAGTGTCCAGGCTTTTGCACAAACTCCGTCAGAGTCACACCCCAAGTCCGTCAGAGTCATGCTGTAACATTTGTCAGATACTGCTAAACGGAATGCTTTTAAAATGGAATAAAATATTTACTATTTGTAATTTTAGCTTATAGAGGGCTGAGGCAATATTTTTGAATTTTTTTAAAACTAATTATAGAAAAATCAATTATTTATTGCTTTTTTTATAATTATATTTTTATATATTTGTGGTAGATATCTTGTAAAGAGATTGATGTAAAAATGCGACACAAAGTTACAATTTTATTAATTTTTTGTTAAAACGTTTTTTGCGCCAATATCAGGCAGATAGCTACTAAATACAAGTAGAAAATGGGCTCAAGTGTTAGCAATATATGGCTACAATACTTTAAAATGGTAATTATTGCTGTTTTATTGCTCTGTTCACAAAACATTTGGGCATCTTGTCTGTTTTACAAAGATACCACTGTTATCAATAGTAATAGTGCCGTTCTTTCTCATGTTGAAACAAAAACGTTAGATTTAGAAAATTACAGAAAAAAAGGGAGGTTTGATTTAGTTCTTTATCCTCAATTTAGGTTTAAAAACTCTAGATTAGATCAGATGTATTTACTTCAAGTAAATATAAATCCTACTTTAGAGATAAGTACCTGGAGTGGTGGGTTATTAACAGCCCAAGTTATTTTACCAGTTTTTAATGAGTATTCTCTAGAAGAGGGACGTGTTCGCCCTGGATTTGTTACTTTTAGCCAATATTTAGATTTAGGCCAAGACCTGCATCTACTTGCAACTATAGGTAATTTCAACAATTTCAGATCGGGTGCCGATATCAAAGCTGTCAAGATTATTAAGGATAGAGCAGGTGTTTATGCTCAGGCCGGTGTCACAGCTTGGACGTTAGCTCTTTTTGAGAAGTTGGTAGTGGAGGATTTTGATAAGACTCATTGGCGAGCAGGAGGCTTCTATTTTTATAAGCCAGCCAGAGTTTTATTTAATTTAAATGTAGCTAAATATCTTGGTAACGATGTGGCTTTAAGGGGTGAGATTACAAGATATTTTTCCAATAGTGCTGTAGGGTTTTATATTCAAACCCTTAATCACGATGGCTATAGTTTTAATGGAGGTTTCTTTTTCTCCATCAAGATTCCTTCCCCAAATTACAAAAGAAACAGAAAAATTATTTATCCCAGACCCTCAGACTTTTTTTCTATCGAATATATTGCGCGCCCTTATCCTCTTAGAGGCCGATGGTTTAACACCTCGCCAGATGAGAGCAGTAGTTTTAACTTCTTTAACAGAGGTGTACTAAACAGGAATTTATAATATAACATTATTTAACCAAATTAATAAAACATAATCATGGACAAAAAAAACATTATCTATTATCTAAAAAGAGCAGGTGTTTTGGTTCTTATGGCTTTCTTTATAGCCTCAGCAACCTCTTGCTCAAAAGATGACGAACCAGAAAGACCAGATCCTCAGCCACCAAAATATACAATCAAAGGTCAGGTGATGAATCAAGCGACTAATACGCCTCTAGCAGGTGTTTTAGTAACTATGGGAACACTAACCCAAACCACTAATGCAACAGGTAATTTCGAATTTGCAAATCTAACTCAGGCTGGTAAATATACTTTAGTGCTTACAAAAGATGGTTTCTTTAGTGCCACATATAGCATCGAGTTTCAAGCAGGTGCACCAAATTATGTGCTTGTATATACAATCTCTGTTACTATGGTGCCGTTTGTTGAGGGTGTTACTCCAATAAACCCAGCCGAAGGTGGGTCTATCAATATCTCTGGTAGTACACTTCCTGCAAGCTTAACCATTCCTGCAAATACCACAATTAAAGATAAGGACAATAATCCTGTTACAGGAACGGTAAATATATCGGCAATTGCAGTTCCAGACTTTGTGGCATCTGGTACAGTAAATAACCCTGGTTTGGCAGTTATGCAGTTTGGACCTTCTGGTTTACAGTTTAGTAATCCATTACCACTTGTTATTGATAATCCATTAGCAAACAATAGATTTAAAAATATTCAGTTGGAGTATTACAATCAAACATCTGGTCAGTGGGAAATTAAACCACAGTCAGTTAACTATGTAAGTTCTAATAATAAGTATAATACTACCATTAATCACTTCTCGATTTATAAGATAACTTATATTTCTCAAAGAACTCCTTTAGCTGCTCAAGAAGAGAATGTTAATGTTGTAGATAATATGATTCATAATAACTCTGTTCAGCCTATAACTGTTAATACAATTGCAATTAAACGTAAGCAAGGATACAAATTTGGTACTCCTCTAAATACTGTTATTGCAAATGCAGGTATCACTGGTGCCGATGCTTCTACTCTTAAGGCTATGATTGAGAATTTAGTTAAGCCATATTTCGGAAACTCTAACTCTGTAGATGAGTTTGCTTTGGTAGATGATAATATCTCTGTAAATAGAACCATTCTTCCAGACTGGAAGTTGTTAACTACTGGTAAGCAAATTATTGAGAGATATAGATTCTCAGTGGTTATGACTAAAGGAGATGGTACAGATGTAACATTAAATATGGAGGTACATTCAGCAGGAGCTGTTTCTCTATTCTTTGAAGATAAGCATGAGACTCATGGCGATCATGGCTCAGGTGGTGGTGGATCTGTATAGAGATTATAACAACAACACAAAATAATGAACCGTTTCTTTATAATAATAAGTTCACTTTGTGAGAGATCTAGGGCCCTTAAAGGGCTCTGGGTCTCTTTTTGTTTTATAACTATTCTACTATTCATTAATTATAATCCACTTGTTGCTCAAACGACACTTGGTGTTAAAGGGCTATTAAATAGTCCAACTGCACAGTTCTCGCCAGAGGGTACTGTAAAAATTGGTGGTAATTTCCTAAATACCAATATGACTCCAGATAAGTGGGACTATAATACTTTCAATTTTTTTCTAAATATTACTTTTTTTTCTTTTTTTGAGGCGGCAATAAATAATACCGCTTTTGATTTACATGACAGAGGCAAGTTCGATAATGTCGATCGCTCTATTTCTGTAAGATTACGGGCTCTTAAAGAGGGTCGTTATCATCCAGCAATTGCTATTGGCTCTAACGATCTATTAACTTCCAACAAAACAAGTCTTTTCAGTGGTAGTGGAGGTAATAAATATTTTGGTTCTCATTATATTGCCTTAAGTAAAAGTATAAGTGCTGGTCCATTTGATTTGGGGCTGCATACTGCCTATAATATACTCTCTAGTAGGCACAAATCTCTAGATAATCCAATTTCTGGGGGTATCTCTATCTCCCCAAAAGCACTATCTTCTACAAGGTTTTTTTCGGACCTATCTTTAATTGCTGAGTATGACACCAGGAATATCAATCTTGGCTCAAGCATGATGGTTTTTAGACATCTTTATTTTCAGATATTTATTCAAGATTTCAAGTATATTTGCTTTGGAGCGCATGCTCAATTCAATATTTTTTAGGTTACAGCTACTTAAATGAACAATTTGGCTAAGTTTTTGTTACTTTTGTATATAAATTAAAAACTCACATGTTTACACATCATTTTAAAATGAAATCTATTTTTTCATATCTTTTAGTAGCTTTAATTGTGCTATTAAGTTCTTGTGTTAAAAATAATAATCCAGATCCTGTAAATCCCCCAGATCCAACAGATCCAACTTCTGGAATACCAGCAACGTTTGATTGGAAAACTATTAAAGAGCTAAAGCTAACAATTTCAGTTAATCAGGTACAGGGTTACTCTGCCGATGCAATTCACGTTATTAGAGTATATAACTCTCTTGCCTTTGATGGCTCTACGTTGCTTGCAACTGGAGCAGCTAGACCTTCCTCCCCTTATAATTTAAATGTTGCAGTAGCTAGTCCAATTCCTCACATTTACGTTCAGGAGACACGTCCAGACGGCTTGGTAAGAGTGAGAAAAGTTGAGATACTATCTACAAATTTAAATGTTAATTTAGAGGCAGAGCCAGGTGAAGTTCCTATGCTTTTCAAGGCTAATGCTCTTGCAGGGCCCTCTTTTCCTAGCCCTTCTATACCAATACCAACTCAGTATGATGTTGTTGTAAATAATAACAACTCATTAACCACAACAGGTTTTGCTGCAGGAGAGACATCGGCACATGGTAATACTTACAAGTCTTATCTTATACCTGCTGGCTTTACTAGAACATCTGCGATCTCTACCAGTCATGGTAGTGCTCATGCAATTTTGTATGTTCAGGGTACTTTGAATGTTGGTTCTAAAATAGATCTTAATAGAACATCTATTGTTGTTTTGCCTGGTGGGCAGATAATTACTTCTGACGGTATTAATACAGGTAGTTTTGCTGTTAATATTCCTATAATCTATGTAGATAATGGTGGAACTATTACAATGAATAAACCTTTTAATCTTACTAACGGAATTGATGTTGTAAATAAAGGTCTTATAACAATAAATGGTGGTAATAATACTGGTTTAGATCTCAATGGAGCTAGTACAATATACAATGAGGGTACTATTACTCTAACTGCAAATAAAGGTGATTTTAAAATTACCAATAGTAGTAAAGTATATAACTCTGGTATTATTAATTCAGATGAATTAAGTATGTCAGTTGCAACATTGATGCATAATGATCATGGAGCTGCTATTAATCTTAAAAAGTGGTATATGAGCAATACTGCTGTTTTGGATAACTACGGAGTTGTTACTGCTCAGACTGAGTTTGGCTCTTCAGGTGGCGGTTTTGTTAATAACTATTGCCGTATTGTTGCAGGTCTAACTTCAATTCAATCTATGACTGCAGTTTTAGAGTCTGGTTCACTTTGGATATCGGATAGGTTCTATGCAAACAATAGCTCTATCGAGATGATCGGTGGTAGTATGTTTGTTATTGGTTCTTCTGAGGGTAATATTTTCAAATTAACTGTAACTGGCCCTTCTCAATCATTTGCAGTATTTTATAATTATGGCTCAATGACAGATCTAAGATGGGCACAAACCTCCTTTACAGGAAGTGTTGAGTATGTTCAAGAGACTCTTGTAGATGGGACAGGAACAAATGGTAGAGGGCTGTATGAAAGTTCATTCTCTGGTGGAGCGCTTCTAGTTAAGGAACAGACTAAAAACATACCAGCTTCTGGATGTAATTTGTCTATGGGAGTGATAAGCAATGGTGGTGGAAATCCAAATCCAGGCCCAGATCCTGTTTTTGCATCATTCTTCCCATCTGAAAGTGGTTGGGGTACATATGCTTTCGAAGATCTCTACCCTCATACAGGTGATTATGATATGAACGATATTGTGATTAGTTTTAGAGCTTCATTTTTCTCAAATCCTTCTAACCTAATTACAGAATTACATTTAGATTATAAGATTGAGGCTATAGGTGCAACACAAATAATTGCTGCTGCATTTCAGCTAGATATGGTTCCTGCTTCTAATATACTCTCTGTTACTGGCCAAGAGTTGGGTGGAGGAGAAATATTCTCTGTATCGGCAAATGGAACAGAAGTTGGTGTTACCGAAGCCGTGGTTCCATTATTCAATAATGCAAAGCATCTAGAGGATACTAGAGGTCAGACCTTCTTGAATACAATGAAAGGTAGAACTCACTATGCAACTTCTTTAAGAAAGATTGTGGTTAAGTTTGCTACTCCTGTAAGTCCAAACTCTTTAAACATGAGTAACTTCAACTTCTTTATCTCTACAGTTGAGAGAGGACGCGAAATTCACTTACCTACATTTAGAGCTACTAGTAAGTATGACTCAAAATTCTTTACTGCCAACCTAATGCCTTCCGATAGATTCAAAAATAAAGAAGGAATGATGTTTGGTTTGATGTTCCCAGAGAGATTTAACTATCCTGCTGAGGGCAAAGATATTCGTGAAGCTTATCTGTTCTTTGTTGACTGGGCTCGTTCTAGTGGAAATCTACATTCAGACTGGTTCATGGATCGTGAAGGTTACAGAAACGCAGAGTTAATCTACTAACCTAACCCACGTTCACATATTAATTTGTTAAGCCCTGTTTATTCAGGGCTTTTTTTTGCCTTGCTGCTTTGCCTTGCTGCTTTGCCCTGCTGCTTTGCCCTGCTGCTTTGCCTTCCTGCTTTGCCTTCCTGCTTTGCTCTGTCTCTCTGCGCTTTAGCCCCTCACTCTGCCGCTGTTTGTGTTTTCTCCTTGTTTTTCAGCTCTTTGCCGTTTTCTTTTGTCTCTTTCCTGCCTTTCTTGCTGGCTTTTGCCTCTTCCTTTCCCTTTTTCCTTGCTGCTTTGCTCTGTCTCTCTGCTTCTTAGCCTCTCACTCTGCCGCTGTTTGTGCTTTCTCCTTGTTTTTCAGCTCTTTGCCGTTTTCTTTTGTCTCAGCTCCTGTCTCTGTCCTGGCTTTTTTCTCCTTTTGCTGGCTTTTGCCTCTTCCTTTCCTTTTGCCATGCTGCTTCTCCCTGTCTCTCTGCGCTTTAACCCCTCACTCTGCCGCTGTTTGTGTTTTCTCCTTGTTTTTCAGCTCCTTGCCGTTTTGTTTTGTCTCTTTCCTGTCGCTTTTGCCCTTTTTTGCCTCTTTTGCCTTTTTTTCCTGTCCTTTTTGTTTTCGTAAAACCCTCACATCCAACACTTTTGCACGCACTCCGTCAGAGTTTCCTGCAACCACCTCACAGCCAAGTCACTGCTGCCGATATGCGACAACCACTTGATAAGCAAGCATATCTGCTCCACTGTCACACGTTTCTGCTCACTTTTTAAGCGGTATTTTTGTTTTTCTCCCCTTTTCGCGTCCTTTTTGTTTTCGTAAAGCCCTCATATCCAACACTTTTGCACGCACTCCGTCAGAGCCACACCCAACCACCTCCAAACCAGCATCTTAACCAAACAATGAGACAACTATCACACATACAACACCTTACAAATCAATAAGTCAACCTGTATTTGTATTTATTACCCAAAACCTCCAATAAACACCCATCAAAGCCAAAATTCAACCCAAAACATACCATAAGTACCGTTGTCGTCCCAAATCCAACCCCATTAAAGTTGAAAACTTTGATGGGGGGCGTGAGCAAGCCTCCTGCTCCAAGTCCAAACCTTTTTAAAATAGCAAGCCTCTCATAACCAGCGTTTTTGTACAAACTCCGTCAGAGTCCAGCCCCAAACCCCTAAGCAGCAGTCCAATATATGGTAGATTGTGCAAGCTTTGCAAGCAAAGCTGCCTTTCAGCCTCAGCCAGCCCTGTCATCAAAACCTTTTCAAAACCACAAGCCTCTAGCAACCAACACCTTTGTACGCACTCCGTCAGAGTCCAGCCCCAAACCCTTAGCGTCCAAGCTTTTGCATGCACTCATTCAGAGTATCAAAAAAAAGCATTAATATTGCAGTCATGAAAATTGTTATTATAGAAGATGAATCTTTATTGGCAGATGAATTGGAGGAGGTCCTTATTAGGATATATCCATCATTCCAAGTAGTTGCTAAGCTAGATAGTATTAAGTCTTCCGTAGAATGGCTATCGGCAAATGAGTATGATATTATTTTTATGGATATTCATTTAAGTGACGGTATCTCTTTTTCTATTTTTAAAAAAATTGATATTAAGAGTCCTGTGATTTTCACTACCTCTTACGATATGTATGCAATTAAAGCTTTTGAGGTCAATAGTATTGCATATATTTTAAAGCCAATAGAGGAGAGCGATATTATCAAAGCCTTTGATAAGTACAAGCACCACATAAATAATATTAAATCTCTTTTAAGTTCTCCAAGCTATTTTGGAGTTACAGAATCAAATAGTGAACAAGTTAGCTCATATACAGAGAGCCTAGTACTCTCTCAAGGTCCCATAAAAAGAGTCTGTGATGTAGAAAATATTATCTACTTTCAGGCCGATGATAGGTATGTGTTTGCTATTATTCAAGAAGGAGATAAGATGTTTTGTAGTGTTCCTCTTAAAGAATTAGAATCAAGTTTGGACCCCTGTTATTTTTTTAGAATTAATAGAACTTATATTGTAAATAGAAATTTTATCTCACATTGGAAATCTGGTGAGAAAGGTAGGATTTCTGTTTTTATAAATAGAGATGCCCATGCTTCTGTCTTACCAATCAACGAAGATATTTTGAGTGTGAATAAATCGATATCTCTTATTGTTAGTAGCTCTAGGTCTGCTAAATTTAAAAAATGGATATCAAAAAAGAAATCAAAATAAGAGATGTTAGATAAAAGAATTGTATTAAAAAGCCCTTATTTCTTTACTGGAGTTATAATTTTAATAATTCTAACATTATTTTCTATTTATAAAAGTAATAAAGTTGGTAAAGAAGCAGAGCTAAAGAATATCTCACTAGTTCACAATTTTTCTATAAATAGCATTGCAACCTTTGAAGATATTATTTTAGACTATCTCAGCAAGCTAGAGGATATAAGAGATCTTCTTGTGTTAAACCCAGAGAATTCAGATAAGATTTTGGAGTTATATATATCTAAAGATAGTTCTCTTAGAGATATTAGAATAGAGTCAACCAACAATTGCTATATAGAAGAAAATCAAATTAAGCCAGATTTTCCCTCCAATACTCTTAGGTTTATAATACCAAGCCCCCAGAGCTCTAAGGCAATTATTCTAGATTTAGATCTTTTAGATTTGCATAGTAGAGTAGCGGAGAGCAAAAAACTCACCTATGCATATTTAACGGTTTCTTATTGTGGAAGATATATTTATCATCCAGATGAAAAGAGATTAGGCCAGTTCTCTGCAAAACAGCTCTCTAGAGTAGGCTCAACCTCGCAAGGCACAACCTCGCAAGGCACAACCTCACAAGACAGCATTCCAATTCAACAGCAGAGAGTAGTATTAGAGAGCTATTCAGATTATCTAGAAATTCCTATTTATAAATATATAGATCAAATATATTTTGGAAATAACTCTCTGACAAATACTCAAGAGCACCAACCATGGACTTTTTCGGCAAACGTACCCGCAATTAGTTTTAAAGATATTGTAATTAATACCAGAAATGCATTCCTTGCTATATCTCTTTTAGCTACCATAGCTTTTGCTCTAATTTTTTCTTGGGGTATGATGCGTTGGCAAAAGGAGTTATTTAGAAGTGAACAGCAAAAACAATTAGTTTTAGAGAAGGAGTTGGAGCAATTAAAAAGTGGTCTTAACCCCCATTTTTTATTTAATTCATTAAGCAGTCTTAAGATCTTGGTTTCCAAAAAGCCAGAAGAGGCAAAGAGCTTTGCTGTTGCACTATCCAAGCTATATAGGTATCTTTTAATGCAAGAGAGGTTAGATTTAATTAGTTTGAACGAGGAGTTGGAGTTTACACAAAATTACATTTATCTTCAACAGATACGATTCTCAAATTTTAGAGTTAATATCTTTTTTAACAGCACATCGGCAAGTAAAGACTCCACAGCCACCACCAACAAAATGTCATCAAAGAAGTTGCCTCCAATGTCTTTGCAACTGTTAGTTGAAAACTCAATTAAACACACAAAAATGTCATCGAGTGACCCCTTGGTTGTGGATATTGATATTCAGGATAAGTATATAGTAGTAAAGAATAATTACAATCCGCCAGAGAGTTCTATTAAGAGTTTTGCCGATAAGGACTTCACCAGTAGTTTTGACAACAAGGATCTCTCCGATTATACTCCTAATCAAAGAAATAACAATGTTTCGGGCAAGGGGATAGCCAATCTAACCAAAAGATATAGCTATTTGACAGACAAACAGTGTCGGTTTTACATTAAAGAGGGGTGTTTTTTTGCAGAGATACCCTTAATATAAGAATCAAAATTGGGTTCACTTCAAAAAAATCCCAATTGACTACATTTAATTATTTAGATTTAGTTATTCTCATTTTCTTTCGGAAAATTTTAAATCTGTACTTATATATGAGAAAAACACTCTTGATGCTATTCTTTATGGCATTTTGTTTGTCATCGGCAAGTAGTAAGTCTAAGCTTGTTGCTAATTCAGACAGCTCTTCTGCATCTAATGGAAGAGATAGATATAATTATTTAATGGATAGTACCACAGTATCCAAAGGCGTTTTCAACGTTTTTCAAGATAAAGACAATTATTATCTAGAGATTCAAGATAGTTTATTAAATAGAGACTTACTTGTTGTCAACAGAGTCTTAAGAGTCCCATATGAGTTAAACGATGCAGGTATAAACAGAGGTATAAATTATAGTAATACTTTAATTCGTTTTGAATTAAGTAGAAATGGTAAGAACATTTTAATTCGCAATGTTAGGCCGATGCCACACTATCCTCAAGCCGATTTGATTGCTCACTCTATTAGAGATAATTTTATTTCTCCATTAATGGGTTCTTTAAAGATAGAGGGTGTTAGCACTGACTCCACCTCTTATGTTATAAAAGCAAGTGATCTATTTGGTAGCTCTGTTTCTCTATTTAATGACTTCTACAATGCGATTAATGTTGGTGGATCATTATCTAAAGATCTATCTAGAATTGCTAGGGTAAAAGCATTTGACAGTAATGTTGCAATTGTTAGTGAGTTATCTACAAAATTGAGCGAAGGGTATCAATCGGTTTATTTAACTGTTGAGACCATATCATCGATTGTTCTTTTACCTAAAGAGCCAAAAACTCATAGGTATCTCTCATCCAGAGTTGGATATTTTACTGTTCCTTACTCTTTTTATTCAGACAAGCAGAGTAGTGTGGAGCGCAGAGAGGTTATTACCAGATGGAGGTTAGAGCCAAAAGACAAGGAAGCATATTTAAGAGGAGATTTGGTTGAGCCAGTTAAGCCGATAGTATTCTACCTAGATGAGTCCACTCCAGAGCAGTGGAGAAAGTATATGAAAAAAGGTATAGAAGATTGGCAGGTAGCTTTTGAGAGGGCTGGTTTTAAGAATGCTATATTGGCAAAGGAGTTTACACCAGAAATAGATAGAGATAATATTGAGTATTCTAGCATAACATATGTGGCGTCAGAGAAGATGAACGCAATGGGCCCTTCGGTTTACGATCCAAGATCTGGTGAGATTATTCAATCAGATATTATATGGTGGCACAATGTATTGTCTATGCTAAGAAGCTGGATTATTGTTCAAACAGGAGCTGTTCAAGAGGGTGCCGATACATGGGATTTGTCAGAAGAGCTTATGGGAGAGGCTATTCGCTTTGTTGCTTGTCATGAGGTGGGTCATTCTCTAGGGCTTAGACACAATATGATTGCATCGGCAGCTTTTCCAACAGATTCGCTTAGGAGTAATGAGTTTGTAAAAAAATGGGGTACATCTGCTTCAATCATGGATTACTCTAGGTTTAATTATATAGCTCAACCACAAGATGGAGTTAAGGAGTTTGCCCCTAAGATAGGAGTGTACGATCTTTTGGCAATTGAGTATGGTTACCGTTGGTTTGGTAAGGAGAGTGCCCAGATGGAGGTTGAGTATTTAAACCAAATTCTTAAGGCTCATAGTTCACCAGTTTATCGTTACAGTGAAGCCCAAGATGCTAGAATGGCAATGGATCCAAGAGCTCAGACAGAAGATCTTGGTGATGACCTGGTTAAGGCTAGCTCTTATGGTATAGAGAATCTAAAAAGATTGGTGCCCAGAGTTTTAGATATTGTTAGTAGCGATCAGTCACTCACCGATCAGCAGATGTATGCAAATGCGGGTAGGCTATATTATGCAATTATTAGTCATTGGAACAATCTTGTCTATCATCCTCTTGCTTATATTGGAGGTATTATGTTAGATAATAGTCAGATAGATGGTTCTAGAAAAGCCTATACATTTGTAGATAAACAGGAGCAGATTGCAGCGTTTAATTTTTTAATGAAGGAGACTGTTATTGACGTAGACTGGTTATTTAATAATGATATCTCTAGATATACATTTCCTATAAAAGACTCACCTACTGGTTTGGTAGAGAATGCGCCTTCTCTTTTGTTGAAGAATGCGCAAAGTTATATTTTCTGGGATCTTTTAGATAATAGAAGATTAATCAGAATGTCTGAGAATGAGCAACAAAATGCAGATAATGCTTTTACTCCAGCTCAATTAATGGATATGTTATTCGATGTTATTTTTAAAAATGTAAAAGAGATTGGTGTTTCAGATGGTAAAAGTGGTTCTAAAGGTAGGGGTTTGACTGTGTATCAGAGATCGGTGCAAAAGGGATTGGTAGATGCTCTTATACAGGCTGTTTCTAATGATGCGGTGGATAAAAGAAACAGATCTCTTACTAATGAGTCATTGGCAGAATCTATTAATAATAGTAATCAATTTGCTGGAGAGATAATTAGAAATGTGAATTTTTACGGCTCTCTTTCCATTAGAATATCAGATGCTATATCTGCTAAAAGAGGTCTTTTATTAAAGATACAGAGCCATGCACAAAGGAATATGAGCAGAGGCGATTCGGCAACTAATGATCACTTTAGTGATATCTATATTAGAATCAATAATGCATTAAATTAAACATAATTAACCCAAAACATAAAATGAAAAAAGGATTTCTTCTATTATTTATTCAGCTATTTGCAATATTTGCGATAGCACAAAATGTGCGAACTATCAAGGGGGTGATTACAGATAAGAAAAATGGTGAAACATTAATTGGTGCTACCGTTTTTATTCATCCAGATCAAACCGATGTTCAGAATTTTAGTCCACAGGGAGTTGTTTCTGATTACGATGGTCGTTTTTTATTTACTTTACCTCAGTCTGTAAAGAGGGTGGTAGTAAGCTATATTGGATATGTATCAAAGGTAGTTGAGCTATCGGCAAGTGAAATATATAATGTGGCATTAGAAGAGGATGCTACTATTTTAAGTGAGGCGATTGTTACTGGTTATCAAAAGATAGAAAAGAGAAAATTAACATCTTCAGTAGCTACGGTTAAGGCCGATGATATTAAGCAGGTTGGAGTGGCTAGTGTAGATCAGCTTTTGACTGGACAGATTTCTGGTGTTGTTGCTATGCCAACTTCTGGTGCTCCTGGGGCTGCTAGTAAGATTAGAATTAGAGGTACTGTCTCTTTATCTGGGTCGTCAGATCCTCTATGGGTTTTGGATGGTATTCCTTTAGAAGGTAATGATATTCCAAAAGATTTTAATGCTAGTGATAATATAGATAATTTATCAAATGTCTCTATTGCTGGTATAAATCCATCTGATATAGAGGACATAACTATTCTAAAAGATGCTGCAGCTACTGCAATATATGGTGCTAGAGCTGCCAATGGTGTTATTGTTATTACTACTAAGAGAGGGAAGTCGGGAAAGATGAGAGTTAATTTTAATGCCGATATGTTTTACACCTCGGCTCCCAATTTTAGTAGATTAAATCTTATGAATGCAACTCAAAAGGTAGATTTTGAGTTGGGTTTAGCTCAGAATTCGGATCATGGTTATAGATCGCAAAATGGAGAGGTGTCAAGAATATTAAATAGAAATGGTGAGTTAGATGCTCTTATTAGTGGTGGTTTTACTAATTTGTCACCAGAGGTTCAGCAGCAGATTAACTCATTGAGAGATCAGGGTACAGATTGGTTTAAGGAGATCTATCGGCCTACACTAAATCAGCAGTATAGCGTGAGTGTGTCTGGTGGTGGGGATATTGCAAATTACTATGTGAGCACTGGTTACTATAGTGAGCAGGGTACAACTCGCAAAACATCGTTTGATAGATATAATATTACAATGAATACAGATTTTAATATTACATCAAAGTTAAAATTGAATGTGGGTATTTTTGCTAATCAAAATGAGAGAGAGTCATATTTAGTTAATGGTGTGTTTACCAATCCTCAGAATTATAGCAGGAGGGTTAATCCATACCTTAATGCCCTAGATTCAAAAGGAGGTTTTATATACGATCCAGATCTGATGAACTCTAGTGATTTACCAATAGCGTTTAACTATCTTCAGGAGAAGGCAAATACCACATATTCACTAAAGTCACAGTCTCTTAAATCTAATTTTGAGTTGAGTTATAAGTTATCTAACTCAATTAGATTGTCTTCTCAGTTAGGTTTGCAGGTAGAGAACAACTCCACAGAGAGGTATGCCGATGCAGAGACCTTTTATACAAGACAGTACAGAGAGTCTGTGCGTTATAGAGGAAAGTCTGTTTTACCAGAGGGGGGTATTATTCAAAATTGGAATGATCGCTTTTTTCAGTATAATTGGAGGAATCAACTGTTTTATAATAAGACTATATCTAATAGACACGATATAGATTTTATGATGGGAATGGAGATGAGAAGCAATGATTTTACTGAGATACATACAAAAGGTTTTGGGTTCGATCCCAATTCTATGACAACAAAGCCTGTCGTTTTTCCAGAGGGCTATAGTGGTATTCATTCGGCAAGTCTAAGACAGTATTCAAAGAGATTTATAGAGAATGCATTTTTATCTTATTTTTCTACTGCTTCATATACTTTAGATCAGAAGTATACTGTTTTTGGTAGTTTGCGTTTTGATGGCTCAAATCTTTTTGGTGTAGATCCAAAGTATAAATATTTGCCATTGTGGTCTATCTCTGGTGCTTGGAATGCAAATAGAGAGGATTTTTTAAAGGATATCTCTTGGTTGAGTAATCTTAGAGTTAGAGCCTCTTATGGTTTACAGGGGAATATAGACAAGGAGACCTCTCCGTATGTTAAGGGTTCATGGACAACTACTGGTTTCTTTACAGATCAGAATTTACCTATTATTACTGTTTTATCTCCTCCAAATCAATATTTAAGATGGGAAAAGACTACTACAACCAATGGTGGTGTAGATTTGGGCCTATTTAATGGAAGAATTAATTTGAGTTTTGATGCTTATTATAGATATAGTAACGACTTGATAAACTCAAAGGCTATTGCGCACGAAAATGGTTTTAATTTTGTGAATTTAAATTGGGCCGAGGTTTCTAATAAAGGTTGGGAGTTCTCTCTTTCTACTTTAAATATTGATAAGGGTGATTTTAGATGGTTTACTGATTTTAATATCTCTAAAAACATAAGTAAGGTTGAGAAGATTAATACCCCAGATAATAGTTTTATGCCTTCTTTAGAGGGTTATCCTGTGAATGCTGTATTTGGTATTGAGACTGCTGGATTGGATGGGAATGGTGTTATGCAGTTTAAAAATAGAGATGGAGAGATTGTCTCATTTACTGATTTCTATAATTTGCAGAGTGGTGTGTGGGGTGATGTTTATTCTGCACATAGTGTAAAGGAGTTCCGTTCTCTATTTAAGTATATGGGTGATGCCGATCCTGGTTTGTCTGGTGGTTTTATAAATAGGTTTATCTATAAAAATATTGATTTTTCTATATCGGCAAACTTCTTTATTAATAGGACAGTAAGAGCTACTCCTTTTTATAACCCAACTAGAGTAGATCCGGGTATCAATTACTCTACTAACATGGATGATGTTTGGAGTTTACAGAATGTTGAAGGGGTTTATCCAAGAATTTTAAAGAGAGGAATGAGCGAAAACCATTTGGATATGGCTTATCAGTGGATTGATAGCTATGACCCTTCTCGTTCGTATGATTATTATGATATTTGGATAAAGAAGATTAGTTATGTGAGGGTAAATAGCATCAGATTGGGTTATACTTTAGATAGTAGTATGTTGAAATCTAAAAACTTATCATCAATTAGATTTACAGTAGAGGCTAGAAATCCGTTTGTTTTTGGTAGTAGCTATAAGGGGTATTTCGATCCTGAGAATTATGGAAACATTTATGGTCAGCCAATTCCAAGGACTGTCTCTTTTGGAGTAAATGTAGTTTTTTAACAGATTGATATTAATTATGAAAAATAAATTTTTAAATAAAATAAATATGCTCAAGTCAGCTTTGCTCTCTTTGCTGTTGGCAGTTTTATTAAATTCATGTAATTATTTAGATATTACGCCAGTTGGTCAAGTAATTCCAACAAAGAGTACAGAATATAGAGCGTTGTTAAATTCGGCCTACTCCTCTTTCCCTAGGCATAAGGTATTGTTAAATATGAGAGGGACTCATTATGATCCACAGGATGATCCTTTTGGAATGGGGCTGGATGGTTTTGATATGTTTAAGGATATTTATACTTGGAATGATTCAAACCCAGATTATGATAAAACTCAGGAGTATCCATACATGAGTTTTTATAGAGTAATATTTCTTACAAATGAGATTATAATAAATGGGCCAAAGGCTACTCAGGATGGGGTTGAGAGTATTAGTCAAATAATTGGTGAGGCGTATGCTTTGAGGGCTTACTGTTATTTTGAACTTGCAAATATGTATGCTGTTCCTTATGGAAACTCTACTGCTGCTAGTTCGATGGGTGTACCTGTTACAACCAAAATAGATGTTGAGCAGGTTTTCCCAAAGCAGAGTTTAGAGTCTGTATATTTTCAGATTATTAGCGATATGGAGAGTGCTCTTGTGCATATGGATGTAGAGAAAGTCTCTGGCATGGATAGGTTCAAGTTTTCTCTTGAGGCTCTATATGCTATGCAGTCAAGAGTATATCTATATATGGGAGAGTGGGAAAAATCGGCACAGAGCGCTTTAAGGGCTTTAGAGCTTGGAAGTGAATTAGAGGATATGAACGATGCTTCTTATAGACAGGTTACTCATTATCTTTCAAAGGAGGCCATTATGTCTTTGGAGTATATATCTAGTATAGAGCTAAGAGATTATGCTGCAATATCTTATTCTCTTCAATCGTCTTATTCAAGTGCCGATCTTAGACCTTCTAAGTATTTTGCAGAGTCTTGGTTTGGATATTTGATTAGTGATAAGCTTGGTTCTACTAATGAAAGAGTGTCGTTTAGAAGGGCTGAGGTATATCTGAATATTTCTGAGGCATTAGCTCAGCTTGGTAGAGATGATCAAGCCAAGGAGTATCTCAAGACTCTTATGATTAATCGTTATACAAGTGCTGGATATTCTGCTGTTTTGGAGAAATTAAACTCTCTTTCTGGTGCAAGTCTTATTGATTTTATTTTGGAGGAGCGTGAGCGAGAGTTGGCACTTGAGGGGCACCAGTGGTACGATTTAAGAAGAACTACTCAGCCTCAGATTACCAAAATGGTAAAAGGAGAATCTTATACACTAAGTAAAAACGATCCACGATATACGCTGCAGTTCCCTAAATCTGCAAGAGAAGCAAATCCACTGCTTTAGTAGTTATTTTGTTACCTTTTCAGAAAGGATAAGATCTTTACTGATCTTATCCTTTTTTGCCTTTTGCCCTGCTGCTTTGCCTTGGCTCTCTGGCCCTTAGCCTCTCACTCTGCCGCTGTCCGTTCCTTCTCCTTGGTTTTCAGTTCTTTGCTGTTTTGTTTTGTCCCTGCAGCTTTCTCTCTCTTGGCTTTTCTCCCTTTTTGTTCTTTTGCCCTGCTGCTTCTCCCTGTCTGTCTGGCCCTTAGCCTTTCACTCTGCCGCTGTCCGTTCCTTTTCTCTGTCTTTCAGCCCTTTGCTGTTTTGTTTTGTCTCTGCAGCTTTCTCTCTTGGCTTTTCTCCCTTTCTGTTCCTTTTACCCTGCTGCTTTGCCCTGTCTCTCTTGCTCTTAGCCTTTCACTCTGCCGCTGTCCGTTCCTTTTCTCTGTCTTTCAGCCCTTTACCGTTTTCTTTTGTCCCTGTCTCCTTTTGCCCTGCTGCTTCTCCCTGTCTCTCTTGCTCTTAGCCTCTCACTCTGCCGCTGTCCGTTCCTTTTCTCTGTCTTTCAGCTCTTTGCCGATTTGTTTTGTCTCAGCCCTGGCCTCTTTCCTGGCTTTTATGCCTTTTTTCCTTTTTTTCCCGTCCTTTTTCTTTTTGTTAGTCGCTCATATCCAACACCTTTGCACGCACTCCGTCAGAGCCTCTCTCAACCACCTCATATCCAGACCACTGCTGCCGATATGTGACAACCACCTAATAACCAATTATATCTGTCCCACTACCACACGTTTCTCCTCTCTTTTTTAAGCGGTATTTTTGTTTTTCTCTCCTTTTCGCGTCCTTTTTGTTTTCGCAAGGCCCTCACAACCAACACTTTTGCACGCACTCCGTCAGAGCCACGCCCAACCACTTCCAAACCAGTACCTTAACCAGAAAAAGAGGCAACTATCACACATACAGCACCTTATAAGCTAACAAGTCTCTCACTATTTGTATTTACAACCATAAACCACAAATAAACAGCATCAATGCCAGTAACCAACTCAAAACTGTCCATAAGTAACGTTGTTGTCGCCCCTAGTCCAACCCCATGAAAGTTGAAAACTTTAATGGGGAGCGTGAGCAAGCCTCCTATCAGATGCAAAGTGGTAGATTGTGCAAGCTTTGCAAGCAAAGCTGCCTCTTAGCTCCTAAAACCTTTTCTAAGTCACAACCTCTTTAAAATCAGTGCTTTTGCACGCACTCCGTCAGAGTCAAGCCTCAGTGCCTTCTAAGCCAGGACTTTGCACGCACTCCATCAGAGTTGAGCCTCCTCTTAATACCTAATTATAAGTTTTTTAATAATTTTTAATAAGAATTGCACAATAATATATTTTTAAGTGTATATTTGTCAATTATACTAAACTTATATTTATGACACTCAAATATTTAAAACCCCTAGTATTTATTGTTCTTACACTAGCTTTCGCCTCTTGTGTAAAAGAACCAAATAAGGGTAATCCGAATGTTATAGGTGAAAATGAAATACCATTAGATTTTGATTGGAAGCTCTCTAAAGAGATAAATTTGAATATTTTATCCTCAAGTAGTACCAGTAATTTTAATACAGATAATACACCTCTATTTGTTAAGGTTTATACTTCTTCACAAATGGATTCTAAATCATTGATTGCTCAAGGATATATTTCATCCAATCAAGGGTTTAATTCCATAGTTTCCATCCCTGCATCTGCCAAAGAGTTGTTTGTTTATAAGATGGATGCTCAAGGGAGAGTTTCGACAGAAATAGTAGATGTCTCATCAACTAGTACTAAGTCAGTAAGTCATCTGATGGTAGAATTATCTGGTTTTAAGGCCGATAATAGTTTGCAACACGTGCCTACTAAGGAGAACACTTCTTATGAGGGTGTTGTGGCCTCTGGGGTTGTAGATCCCTTTCAAGCTCCAGATATGCCTATCCCATCTAATTTCGATGTAACAGTTAACTCTAATGGTCGATTAGATTTGCTAGGATTTACATCATCACAAAGTTCTGAACATGGAAATCAATACAAGTCTTTTTATGTTCCTGCAAACAGAAATTTAAATATTAATCTAGATGCTACTAATAGTTCTTCTAGAGGTCATGCTGTTTTATACATAGCTGGAAATGTTAAAATTAATGGTAATGTACGCCTCAATAAAAGCTCAATTGTAGTTTTAAACGGAGGATCAGTAACAATAAGTGGTATTTCTTCTAATCTGTTTTCTACGTTCTCTTTACCAGGTATTTATATTATGGAAGGAGGTCAAATAAAGAGTTCTTCAACTTTTGACGTGATAGATTTTGATATGGTTAATAAAGGCATATTAGAAATAGACGGAATTGGTGCAGGGCTAAACGTAACTAACTCTAAAGTACATAACCAAGGTACAATTAAAATTAATAGAAGAGGAGCCGTTTTTACTTATCAATTGAAATTAAGCGGATCTAATGCATACTTTTACAATAGTGGTATAATAGAAACTCCTGAGTTTATTGCTACATTAGGTTCTTCTCTTTATAACAATGTCAATTCAAAAATAACTAGCAGCTATTTCTCTCTTGGTTTAAACTCTATACTATATAATTATGGATCTATTGAGAATAGTAACTCAATGAATATTCAAAATGCAGAAATGCATAATTTCTGTAAGATTCTAACAAATAGGCTATTTATCTTAACTTCAGAGGTTAATTTATATAGTTCATCTTTGTTCTCAACAGAGAGATTAGAGATTGCGCTTTCTCAAGTTAATATGAGTCAAGAGTCTATTATGTCAACAAATAGGATAGATCAGTTTTTGAGCTCTTCAATTTCTAATGGAGCTAGTGGCTTTGCTTTGTTAAAGTGCTCATCTTTTGCCGAATCTATTATTCTATCTACAATATCTGGTCCTATTGAGTTTGTTCATAGTTCATTGGTTGAGGGATTAGGGATAAATGGAAGGTTGAGATATGCCTCATCATTGGTAAATGGTGCAATTTTATCTAAAGTCCAGACTAAAAATATCCCAGGTTCTGCTTGTAATATGAATTTAGGACAGATAGAGAGTGGAGATCCAGGAGAAAATGATCCTGTAAATCCTCCAATAGGCGAGAACGGTGCAGTTTATTATCCATCAGAAAATGGTTGGGGAACCTATGCTTTTGAAGATATATACCCTCATAAAGGTGATTATGATTTAAATGATCTGGTTCTTAGCTTCAG
>WPCG01142753.1_pt1 | contig 31564 bp, 33 predicted proteins | sample 5403311 | NCBI WGS metagenome assembly WPCG01 (sample SAMN12869467, study PRJNA574797) | sludge metagenome | isolation source: wastewater treatment of Control | place: China:Beijing | collected 2019-05-17
TCACAGCAAATATCATCTTTAATCTTGCACACTTAGGATTATCAATAGAAGATACTAAATCATTTGATTTAGAAACTTACTTTTCAATTGTAGAACTTGAGAAAAATGTGATTAGTGGTAATAAAACGAGTAAAAGAGCAACACAAAATGATATCGATAACTTTCTATTGTAAATTCAGCTATTAATGGTATAATTAGGTTACAAAGAACAAATTGAGATACTATGACTGTTGATGATTTAATCTAATTGACATATGGGTATTCATTTAGTATAATATAAGTGTAACCGAAAGTAACGGTTAGAATATTACTTATGTGGATGTTCGTCCTCCGAAAATGACGGGGACATTAAAGTTAGAATATCATTTATGTGGATGTTATACCGAGAGCAACGGTTAGAATATTGCTTACATGTATGTAAAAGCCTTCTTTGCGGAGGCTTTTGCTATATAAAGGGGACTGTAAATTATGCGTATTGTTTCAATTTCTAATAAGTTTTTTGATAAGTGTACAAAACCAAATGAGTTATTAGAAAATACTAATAGAAGACCTTATGTGATAATTTTAAAACTAAAATATAAGAGTAAAGTCTATGATTTTGCTTTACCGTTTAGGTCTAATATTGCTAGTAGTGTACCGAATGATTTATATTTTTCATTACCCCCAACAAGTAAAACTATGACAGGTAACAAAGCAGGTCTTCACCTAATAAAAATGTTCCCAGTTGATAAAAACTATTTTGAAAAATTTCGTATTGAATCTGGATCTTCTTATGACTTAAATGCCCAAATAATTAGTAAGAAAATCAAAGAAATAGTTAAAATATGTCAAGTATATTTGAATAGAGTTGAATCTGGTGAGTTTATAAGATATCGGGTTGATATTGATAAGATTATCGAAGAACTAGAATTATAAATAGAAATATTCTCAACACTAATTACACATCAATTTTGATGTGTTTTTTTATGCATTGGAGGTGGAAACATCGCAGAAACAGTAAAAGGACTCAATATTAAACTTAGTCTTGATGGTAAAGATCTAGAAAATGAGCTAAAAGACATTAAAAAGGATCTCAAAGAACAAAATAAAGATCTAAAAGCCATTAATGCTAATCTAAGATATGATAGTTCTAATCTTGATTTATGGAAATCAAAACAAGATAAATTAAATAGTATTTTACAAACAACAAAGAAAAGACTAGACACACAAAATCTAGAACTTGAAAAAGCTAAAAAAGCAGTTCAAATTGGCGACATGAGTCAAGAAGAATTTAATAAACTCAAACGTAATGTCCAATACACAGAAGCTGAACTTGGAAAACTTAATGCGCAGTTGAGTAACACAAATAATAAAATCAAAGAATTAAGTAATGCCAAGTTTGATAAGATTGGTAAACTTGGTTCAACACTGACAAAATCTGTAACGGTTTTTATCTTAGGAGCCGTTTCTGCTTTAACAGCCTTTTCGATAAAGACTGCTTATACTGCAGATGAAATTGGTGACACTGCAGAAAAGATTGGTTTATCAGCTGAAGCCTTTCAAGAGTGGAATCACACCGCGACTATTTTAGGTGTATCCACTGAAAGAATGGAACGAGCCTTTGTTAAGGTTAATGGTATCTTAGGTGATATCGCAACTGGCAATGGTGATAAATTTGCTGATAGTTTAGCTTTAATTGGTCTGACTGTTGATGATTTAAAAGGTAAAAATACCGATGAAGCTTTCTTACTGATAAGAGATGCGTTAAGTAAAGTAGAAGATGAAGCAGTAAGACTAGGTGTGGCCAATGATTTATTAAGTGAACGAGTCGCAGCTGACATTATTCCGGTTTTATCAAAAGAAGCCGAAGTTATTGATGATTTAAGACAAGAAGCAAGAGAACTTGGTATTGTGACTAATGAACAAGCTGTGCAAGCTGGTGAGTTTACAGATGCCCTAGATAGAACCAAACAAGCATTAGCAAGTCTTGCAGTTGATATTGCAAGTACACTTATGCCAGTCATTCAAAACTTAATCATCAAAGTCAGAGATGAAATGATACCTGTCGTCAAAGATTGGATTACAAGATGGAATAGCCTAGATTCAGATACAAAGAAAATGATCGCAACCCTCATAGGGTTAGTTGCTGCAATAGGGCCAGTACTCGCAATTGTCGGTAAGGTTGGACCACTATTGAATATTGTGGCCGTGACGCTTAAGGGTGTGGGAACTGCGGGGCTTTTTGCAGGGGCAGGTATAAACTTTGCGACCCTTGGAATAGGCGCGCTAATCGCTATTTTAGCGCTTGCTTTATTTCAAAGTGAAGAGTTTAGAGCCTTGCTTGATAGACTTATGGAAACCTTCATGTTGTTACTTCCTCCGATCATGATGATCGTGGATGCATTACTTACCGCACTTCAACCCATACTTGATGTTATTATTGATTTAGTTGTCATGCTCGTGGATATTTTAGTACCAATATTAGACGTCTTATTAATGCCACTGATTATGCAAGTGACGATATTTGCTGAGATATTAGAAGCGCTCGCACCATTGATTACTACTTTAGGTCAAGTCTTGCAAGCAATACTCGTTCCGGCCATTAAAGTCTTAAAGACTGTACTTGATCCAATCTTAAAAGTGGTTCAAAAAATTATTGAGTTTATCCAGAAAATCTTTGAATGGATTGGAGAGTTACCTAAAAAGATAGGAGACTTTGGTGGTAAGGTTAAAAATGTCTTTGGTAGTGTTACAGAAGGCATTAGTAACATTGCAACAAATGTTACAGATGGTATTAGTGATTTCGCAGGTAAAGCTGCAGATAAAGTGGGTGGATTTTTTGGTAAGGTTGGAGGATTCTTTAGTGATACATTTAACCTAAAAGGAACTAGCCAAGTCACAAACAGTACAAACAATACGTCAAGTACCTCTAATACAAACCACATCACAATCAATACAACCTCACCAACGTTCGATATTGATTCTATCAATCAAGCATTAGGAGGTAGTGTCATTTGATTAGAGCATTTTACTTAGAAAACGAATATGGTGAACTATACTTTTTCAACCATAAGAATCAAACGATTATAACCCAAGCCAGTGGTCTTGGGTTTTCTTTAGATATAAAGTACTTAGAGTACAATAAATATTTTGCAAAAACTGAAAGCAATCTTCCTTTAACAGATATTACTGAAACATTGATTTTCTTAAAAGGATATCAAGGTTATAAAGACTTTGTAGATTATTTATCACGTTCCAAAGACGCACTAAAGATGCATTATGAAACACCAGCATTTAAGGCGTATTGTTATGTCGATGTTTTAAGCTTATCAAAAGGTGAGCTGGTTGCTTCAACTTTACAGAGTCAAATTGTCTTTAAAAAAGTATCCATGTGGTATAAAGAAAAAACCTTTGAGATTATCGCGAATGGTAATCAGTCAGGTAAAGTCTATCCATATAGTTATCCTTATCACTATGAGAGTTCTTATCAAGGACTGATTCATATTAATAATCAAGGATTAGATGGCGCACCGATTAACATTGAAATCCATGGTGCGTTTTATCATCCTGAAGTATCAATCTTAAAAAATGGTTATGTCATCTCAAAAATGAAACTTTATGTTGAATCAGAGAGTGCATCCCTAAGGATAATAGCCATACCAAGTAAACAAGAAATATCTTTAATAGAAAACGGTACTATAATAGATGCTTATGGTCAACAGGATTTTCAAGAAGATAATTTTCTATTTGTAAATCATGGGAGTTTCGAGATTGAGTTTAAACCAGGTGTTGCAACAGAGTCTTTATGTAAAGTAACCTTACTTGAAGGGTATATGGGTATCTAAGATGAAACTCATATTTCTTGATAGAAAAACCCTTCAATATAAAGACTATGCGCCAGTTGGAAAAGAATATGAAATTAACCTTGATATGGTAATCATCCAGCGTTCAGTCTTTAAAGCTAATAAAACAAATATCCAAACAGCCATAGGCGATATTGTGATTGCTTCAAATGACATATTCTCATATATAGGTATCTTAGAAAGTATCGAACAAAAAGACGATCATTCAACGATAATTAAATCTCTCGATTTTAGAGAGATTTTTAATTTGGATATACCTGTTTCTAGTTTCACCGGTGATTTAATTGATTACTTGTACCAAGTCATTCATACGCATTTTAAAGTGAATGCTGATTCGATTCAAAACCTAGATTACTTGACAGTACAAAAAGATGCCAGTGTTTATGGGTCACTTAGTTTTGAAGCAGACAAGATTGAAAGTATCTCAAAACTCTTTGAACTTGTTTCAAAGACCTATGGGATTAGTTTTCAAACAGAAGTCTTGTACGTGAGAGGTCGGATAACAGGTATCTTATTTAAGATAGTACACGTGAATGAAGGACTCGTGATGAAGAGTAACTTTTCATCCATTTTAAATATAGAAACCAATGATTCATCATCACAAGTGATTAACAAGATTATCTTTTATCCAAGAAGCGATAATGAGATTTATAAAAATATAAAAAGCTATTACTTACTTACTAGTGGGAATATCACTGAAGATAGTTATCACGTAGATAGGTATCACTCAGTGATGGCCAAGTCATTTATCTATGCGGATAAAGAAGTGGATACACTAGAAACTAAAGCTAGAAGTGAAATGATGACTTCAAAACTTGATCACTATATATCATTTAACTTAGATCTAAATAACAAAGTATTTAAACCGTTTATGAACTTTCATTTAGGGGACTATATATCTTTTATTCATAAACATAAAACCTATGACACGGTTGTAACAGGTATCTTATTTAAAGATACCCTTAAGGTCGCAAAAATAACACTTGGTGAGTATCGAGTTAAGCTTACAGAAAAAATACAGCTTTTAAGTAAAGCGAAAACAACTGGGTCTAGTAGTGTCACGATTACCAATACCAATTTAGATGGAGGTGAATTCTAATGGGAATTCAAAAAGTAACCTTTGAAAGTGGTAATGTTACTGCGAAAATTGATGCAGATTTGTATCACTTTTTTTATTCAAAGGATATAGGCATTTTAAAAGGATTAAAAAATGAGTGTCAAGTGACACTCGCTAATAATACATTAACGTTTCAAGACGGCTATGTTTCTGTATATGGCCGCATTATCTATATTGAAAATCAAACAACCATAGGTATAACTCCAGACTCTAATAAGAGTGGTTATGTGGTGCTTGGTGTCAATACTGCAACCAATGAAGTAAATCTTTATTTAAAAGAACAAACCAGTGGGTATCCTTCACTTGTTCTAACTAATTTACTGACAACAGAAGGGCTCCATGAATTTGTCTTATGTGCTTATACCAAAACAACAACCTCAGTATCCATCAATCAAACCTATACAAGAAAAGTAATTGTAAATGATAAAGATAAAATCGCAGATTTGGAAAACAAGTTACTTGATAGGTACCGACCAGTCAGAAAAAATCTAACAAAGGTATCCAATGGAGTCTATCAGTTTTTTAATACATCATCAGTTGAGTTATCTGAATCACTGGTGTATGTACTGATTAACAATACAACCATTATTAGTTTTCCAGGCGATAGTTTATTTATTCATGTTGGATCAAATAGAAATATGAGTTATAGATACGCTGGAGCTGATTATACATTAAGCGTGCTTTATGAAAATGGAGTCGTTACCTTAAGTTGTGGGAACACAACGCATAATATTACATCAGCATATTTAAAAAAATAGGAGGAAGTCATGGCAACAATTCAAATAAAAAGAAGAACATCTGCTGGAACAGGTCCATTAGTAGGAACGACTGGAACAGTTAAAGCAGGTGAACCACAAGTAGATTTTAATGGTGAGCATCTATATATTGCTAAAGCGGATAAAGTTGCATCCAGTTCAGTCCCTTTAGCAGATAGTGATTATTTAAAAATCCCTTCAGCTGGTAAAGTTGACACGCAAATTGATACAAAGATTACAGCACTTGGTTTAGGTAGTGCAGCAACGAAAAACATAGGAAATGGAAATGGAAATATACCTATTCTAAACTCAAGTGGAAAACTAGCAGATAGCGTTGTACCAAAGATAGCGATGACCAATACCTTTGTTGTGGCAAGTCAAACAGCAATGCTAGGTCTTACCGCAGCTCAAGAAGGTGACGTTGCAGTACGAACAGATTTAAATAAATCATTCATCTTAAAAGCAGCGCCTTATTCAACACTAGCTAACTGGCAAGAACTCTTAACACCAACTGATGCAGTTACAAGTGTTAACGGTTCAACTGGCGCAGTCACTATTACACTAGGTGATCTTGGTGGGGTTGCAGGATCTACTTATAACTCGCATGTTTCAAGTAACCTTCATTTAACAACCGAGCAAAGAACTAAACTAGCCAATGCAAAAATCACAGAAATCATCTCTGCAGAAGGGATGCAACTCGCCTCTAGTGAAACAAACTATAACGCGACTGTCCTAACCAATGCATTAAAATATTTTCCAGTCGTTGATACAGGATATACGCCTACAAAAATTAAATATAAAATAGGGATTGATTTATCAAAAATATTAACGCCAACTTCAGTCATTGATGGTGGGACTTATTAATGGCGATTATTAGAGTCAAAAGAGGTAACACAACACCTACGACTTCAAAACTATCCTATCTTGGTGAGCTTGCTTTTGATTATGGTTCTAATGCCTTATATGCAAGAGGTTCATCATCAGTCGTAAAAATTGGCGGTGAAATGGAAGTCGTCTATTTTTATGAAGGCTATGGTTATAGTCATACCTTGTCATATGCCTTTGATCCAAACTATATTTATAAAGTCCATATCATTTCATCAACGCTAGGTAGTTCAGCCGATGTATCAGATACCTATATCTATTATAGAACCAGTACATTATCAAATTTACAAGGATCCTATATTGCACATCATGTAAATACTGAGGATAGTACCCACACGACTAGAACTGGCAAAAATTCAACCGTTCATTACATTGAAGATAGTTACGCAAGTGGTCCAGTTATTACAAGTGGAATCACGAAAGTGATTGACTTTGAAATATCACCAACCTTTAAAAGTAGTTATACAGATACACAGCAGTGGGTTGCTTATGGGAAAAGTATCGCAACCTTATCTGGCCAAAGTGATAGTTCAATAAAGCTCGCAGATTTTGTACATTCGTTTAATGGAAACTTAGGGGCAATTTATATCAACACTGGGCTTAACATTGGTGCACCTGATTCCATTTCAATTACCCTTTATAGAATAAAGAGAAAGTAGGCAGTTATGGCAATTATTAGAGAATTAGAAACGAAGTTTGGTATAAGTGCTTCATATCATAGAATCACAGCATTTAATATTAGCTATTCAAATAAGAAAATCAGTTTATGTGTTGCGACTTATATATCAAAAGAATCAAGATCGAATTTTAATCAACCAGTAGAAGAAATCGACATTGAAATCCCATATGGAGATTTCACAAGTTTCTTAAATGTCAATCCAATTGAAAGAGGCTATCTTTGGTTAAAAGAAAACGTCATCGGATTTGAAGATGCCCTAGATGACTTTGATGTCTTAGAACCAATCATAGAACCGGTCGCAAGTGATGAACCCAATCCTAACGAAAATTAAAGGGATATTTCCTTATCATAAAATCTTACTTGCATACTACAGTGGTTCAATAGCTTACGGCATTAATGACGAACATAGTGATACCGATGTAACAGTTGTCTTAGAAGATTTTAGAGACAATATACATCTGAATTTAGGACAAGTGGATTTGTTTATCTTTTCAAAAGAGAGATTTCTAGCAAGACATAGCTTTGATGAAACGATAACTGCCTATCACAGGTCATCTACAGATACATTTTTGAGTTTAGAAAAAACACTCATACATATGGATCCTGATTTTAAGGCAACGGTTGAAAAGCTATTAAACATCAATCATAGAATGTTCTTACTAAAATCATTAGAAGCAGAACTAGAATATGGAAAAGCAAGATATGAAATCACAAAGGCTTTTAAATCACATTATCATTTCTTTAGATATAGAGGCATCATAGAACATTATGAAAAGACTGGTAAGTTTGAACTTGTTTGTCCTGAACCATGGCATACGTACATGATTGATTTCAAAAACAACTGGAACAATATCAAAGGCAGTAAGTATTATGGATTATTAGAAGAATCAATACATTTTATAGAAAACTATATAGAAGGGATGAAACGGGTTGGACTGGGATAATTTACTCATGTTTTTTAGAATGGAAAATCTGATCTATTGGATCGTGACGATGGTTGTAGTGATACTAACAACTATAAAGCAATTTAATAGACAAGATAAAAAGAGTAAGACAAACAATGATGAAATATTAAATAACTTACAAAAAATAGATCGTCAGAATGTTAAAATGCTTAATCTACTTGAAATGCACTCACAAGACATACGTTCTTTAAAGAAGGACGTCAATGTCCTTGAACATCGTGTATCAAGATTAGAAGATTCACAAGTCAATATTTATAAACGTCTAGGAGGACAAAAAAATGACAATACTTGAAATCATACTGCTAATACTTAATATTGCACTAGCTTCGCTTTATATCACATCAAAGCTCAAAGATAATAAGAACTTAGCATCAATTGTTAAAGAAGTAAAAGAAGACATTAAGTTATCTTCAGAAGCGGTATCTGATTTAGTATCAAAAGCTAAAGATATCGTCTTTGATGAAACAGTACAAAAAACGATTAAAGAATTTATCATGATTGTAGAAGAAAAGAATCAACTGGCCAAAAGCAAAGGTGAAACATATCTTACTGGTGATGATAAGAAACATGCAGTTATTGGTAGACTGAGTGAATGGGTATCCAACTTAACAGGCTCTACAGACAGAGCAGTACACTTTGTTGAAGATAATCAAAGTAAGATAGAATCCATTATTGATGAGTACATTTCATTTAGTAATAAAATGCATGGGAAATCCAGTTTATCTGAAGCAGAAAGAATTATTGCAGAAAAGTTAAGAAATACTAATGATTGATACTTGCTATAACACCTTTATTTAGGTAACATGTGATATAACCAAAACAAGGAGGAAATCATGTTAAATCAAGTTATACTATAGGTAGAGTGAATAAGATTGATAAACTAGCAGGAATCATTTCAATTGGTATTAAAAGATCAAATGAAAAGGATTCAGATTTAATTCCAGTAACATTAAATGAGGGATTAATAGATAGTGTTTCCAAGTATCTTATAGAAGGTTCTACAATTGGAGTGAAAGCATCACTCAACATTGATAACAACATCTTGAGAATTGTTGGAGAGAAAGTAACTTTTATAAATAGTAAAAATGAATAAGTAGATAGCTTTATAAGTATGACCGCACCGGTAAAATGGTGCGGCCTTTTTTGTTTGTCTTTTTCTAATAAGCAAAACAATAAAAATATTCACTTGTAATAAATATTAGTTAATTAATTATATTATTTTGAAACTTTTGTTCGTTTTTTTAACAAAAAAACAGATATGCCCTTGTAAAACAACTAATAATCATATAAAATAGAATTATTCAATTATCGAACAATGGACGGTGAAGTCATGAGTGATAACTCGTTTTTCAAGCCAACACTTTTGTACAAGGAATTTATGATATTAGATCTTATTGAAAAAGATGCTAATATTACCCAAAGAGAAATAAGCAAAACCATTGGTGTAGCTGTCTCAATGATAAATTCGTATTTGGACAGTTATGAGAAAAATGGTCTCATTAGAAGAAAAAAACACTCTACTAAAACAGTAGAATATTTTGTCACTAAAAAAGGGATGGAGAGAAGAAAGCTTCTTAACATCTGGTATTTAAAATCATCCCATGAAGTATATCTATCAGCAAAAGATAATATCATAAAATTCTTAAATCAAATCATTAATAAAGGATTTAAGAAGATATTACTATATGGTGCTGGTGAAGTAGCGGAAATTATGTTACAAGTCATGAATGATGATAATAACATTCCCTTAGTAGTATTAGCTGTTGTAGACGATGATATAAAAAGACAAAGTGAAGTCATTGTAAATTTACCAATCATCAGTAAAGAAAACATTAATCAATATGATCATGATGGTATTTTAGTATCAAGTTATAAACATCATGAAGTTATAAGAAGAAACCTAGTGGAAATTAATTATCCACTAGAACAAATATTAGAATTTTTTGAATAACGGGAGGATACTATGAAAATAGCAGTTATTGGAACAGGTTATGTAGGTTTATCAAATGCAGTATTATTTAGTCAACATCATGAAGTGGTAGCTTTAGATGTAATTAAAGAAAAAGTAGATATGATTAACAATAGAAAATCACCTATTGTTGATGTAGAACTAGAAGATTACTTGGCAAACAATCATTTAAACTTAAAAGCTACACTTGATAAGGAAGAAGCTTATAGGAATGCAGATTTTGTTATTATAGCAACACCAACAAACTATGATCCTAAGCGTAATTATTTTGATACATCTACAGTTGATAATGTAATATATGATGTTTCAGAATATAATCCAAAAGCAACAATAATTATTAAATCAACTATCCCAGTAGGATACACACAGGAGCAACGTGAAAAACACCCTAGTTTAAGGATTATCTTTTCTCCAGAGTTTTTAAGAGAAGGTAAAGCATTATATGATAATCTATATCCTTCAAGAATCGTTGTAGGTGAACATTCAAAAGAAGCTGAAATTTTTGCTAAGCTCTTAAAAGAGGGCGCGATTAAAAAAGAGATTCCTGTTTTATTTACAAGTCCTACAGAAGCAGAAGCAATTAAACTATTCTCAAACACTTATTTAGCAATGAGAGTTGCATTTTTCAATGAACTCGATACTTATGCAGAAGTTAGAGGTTTAGATTCTAAAGAGATCATTGAAGGTGTAGGTTTAGATCCAAGAATAGGGTCTCACTATAATAATCCTTCATTTGGATATGGTGGATATTGTTTGCCTAAAGATACTAAGCAGTTGCTGGCAAATTATCAAGATGTACCTCAAAATATTATGACTGCTATTGTAGATGCAAATCGTACAAGAAAAGATCATGTTGCAGACATGATTATTGCTAAGAATCCAAAAGTAGTTGGCATATATAGATTAGTAATGAAAAGTGATTCAGATAACTTTAGACAATCAGCTATTCAAGGTATTATGAAGAGAGTTAAAGCCAAAGGTATTGAAGTTATTGTATATGAACCAGTAATGAAAGAAAAAGAATTTTTTGGTTCTAAGGTTGTGAATGATGTAAATTCCTTTAAAAAACTAAGCGATGTTATTGTATCAAATAGATTTTATAAAGAACTATCTGATGTAGAAGATAAAGTATATACTAGAGATTTATTTAATAGAGATTAGGGTGATAACATGAAAGAAACAATACTAGTAAGTGGGGCAGCAGGATTTATTGGGTACTATGTGTCAAAACGATTATTAAATGATGATTATGAAGTAATAGGTGTCGATAATCTAAATGACTATTATGATATAAAACTAAAAGATACTAGATTAAATCTACTTAAAGAAAATGCAGGATTTTCATTTCATCTAATAGATATATCAGATAAAGAAAAGCTAGAAAAACTATTTAAAATGTATAGCATTAAGTATGTTATACATTTAGCTGCTCAAGCAGGAGTAAGATATTCAATAGAAAATCCTGATGCCTATATTCAAAGTAACATCATAGGAACATATAATATTTTAGAAATGTGTAGACACTATCCAGTAGAACACTTGGTTTATGCATCAAGTAGTTCAGTCTATGGAGCAAATAAAAAAGTTCCTTTTGAAGAAACTGACTTTGTAGATCATCCAGTATCTCTTTATGCAGCTACTAAAAAGAGTAATGAACTTATGGCACATACATATAGTCATTTATATAAAATTCCATCAACGGGTTTAAGGTTTTTTACAGTATATGGACCTATGGGAAGACCTGATATGGCATATTTTGGATTCACTGATAAATATTTTAACGGTCAGACTCTAAAAATCTTTAATAATGGTGACTTTGAAAATGATATGTATAGAGATTTTACTTATATAGATGATATTGTCGAAGGTATTATAAGAGTACTTAAAACTCCACCGAAAGATGAAAATCCGAAACATAGAGTTCTAAACATTGGTAACAACAATCCAGAAAAATTAATGGTTTTTATTGAAACCTTAGAAATGTGCTTGTCTAATTCACTAAATAAAAAAGTCGAGTTTATCAAAGAGTATGAACCAATTAAACCAGGTGATGTACATAAAACTTATGCGTCAACAAATTCACTAGAAAGCCTAGTGGGATTTAAGCCTAAAACATCAATTGCTGATGGTTTGCAAAGATTTACAGACTGGTATGTATCTTATTACAAAAAGGACTAGATATTATGTTTTATCTTAAGTTTAAAAGATTTTATGATACGCTTGGTGCATTAATAGGAATTTTACTTTTGTCACCTTTATATCTAATTATTACAGTATTAATAAAAATAGATTCTAAAGGACCAATTTTATTTAAGCAAAAACGAATTGGAAGATATAAAAAGCATTTTAAAATTCTAAAGTTTAGAACTATGAAAATAGATACACCAAAAGATACACCAACACACATGTTAGAAAATCCTGAACAGTATATAACACGAATGGGTAGGTTTCTTAGAAAAACTAGTTTAGATGAACTACCTCAAATAATAAACATTTTAAAAGGTGATATGTCAATTATCGGACCTAGGCCAGCTTTATGGAATCAATTTGATCTAATTGAAGAGAGAGACAAATATGATGTTCATAAGCTCTATCCAGGTATTACTGGTTATGCACAAATAAAAGGTAGAGATGCCTTGCCAATTCCTGAAAAAGCAGCTTTAGATGGAGATTATGTTAAAAAAATCAGTTTGTGGCTAGATATAAAAATATTTTTAGGAACCTTCATAAGTGTGTTTAAGTCGGATGGTGTTATTGAAGGCGGTATTGGTACAATCGAAAAATCTAAAAACAACACACCGAAAGTATAGGTGGGATTAAATGAAAAAAATACTTATTACAGGCACTAATAGTTACGTTGGAACCAATGTGGAAAAATGGTTGATGAAAGAACCTGATGAATACTATGTTGAAACTCTTGATATGAAAGATCCTAATTGGAAAGAATTTGATTTTTCAAAATTTGACGTTGTATTTCACGTTGCAGGTATTGCGCATGTATCATCTAAGAAAAATATGGACGAACTGTATTATAAAATAAATAGAGATTTAGCTATTGAGACAGCAAAACATTCTAAAAAGAGCGGAATAAAACAGTTTATATTCATGAGTAGTATGATTATATATGGAAAAGACAATCCGATTAGCAATACAAATCACATCGATGTAAAACTTTATGACCCAGTTAATGCATATGGGAAAAGTAAACTTGAAGCTGATTTAGGTATACAAAAAATATCAGATGAAGGATTTAATGTATCAATAATTAGAACTCCTGTAATTTATGGGCCAGAATGTAAAGGAAATTTCCCAAGGTTACAAAAGCTTGCAAAACGTTTAATAATTATTCCGAATATAAAAAATCAAAGAAGTATGATATACATCGAAAATTTTGCTGAGTTTGTAAAAAAAATAATAGATTATAAAGAGTATGGTATTTTCTATCCACAAAATAATGAATATATGCAAACATCTGAAATATTAAGGTTTACAAGAGACGCACTTGGGAAAAAGACAATAAGTCTGAAATTGTTTAATCCATTGATTAGATTGCTAACCAAAAAATCTAACTTATTTAAAAAGACTTATGGAAACAAAACATACGATTTAGCATTAAGTAGCAATGATAAGCTTAAATATAGTTTAGTGGATGTTGAAGAATCTATAATAAGAAGCATGTCATAAAAGCTCAAAGGATTGGAGAGACTGTTTATATGATGAACCTAAGATCACTTAGAAGATATCTTTATTTCTTTTACTATACAAAAAAAACTCAAATTATAAACAGAATATTATCTAAAATCAAGCGCCCATTATCACAAAAGTATATATTAAAAAAAAAATATGATAGTAATAAAGAACTTAATTACTTCACTGTTAGTCTTGGCTCATCATATAAAGACCCAACAGAAATTTTACAAAATAAATTCTCATTTCTCAATACATCAACTAGATTAGATACCTTAGATAATTGGTGTTTAAAAAACAATGATGATCTATGGAATTTCCATCTAAACTATTTTGATTATTTGTCAGATTTATTATCACAGTACAATCTTCAAAAAGATTCGGAATACTTAGTGAAAGGTCAAGAACTGATAGATGAATGGATAAAAAGTTCAACAAATTATAATAAAGTAACCTGGGCACCGTATACAATATCTCTTAGACTCATAAACTGGATTTCATTTTATTCTAACCTAATTAAAAATAATTTAGTTAAAAATATACCAATAAATGTTATAGATTCGATCTATAAGCAAAATGAATATTTAAAGATGAATTTAGAATATGATGTGCTGGGTAATCATTTATTTGAAAATATAAAAACTATTATTTTAACGGAACACTTTTTTAAAAGAAAATCTTTAACACAAAAGTACATCTACAAAATGAACAAACTATTGTCAATACAACTTTATAAGGATGGCTGTCATATTGAAAAATCAATTTCATATCATATCATCTTATTAAATGGTGTTCTTGATATTCTTGAAAGTTTAAAATCTTATCAATATGATCTTGTTGATCTAACCGCATATGCGAATTTAATGTACAAGTTTTTTATAAGCATCAGATACGCAGAAAAGAACTATCCCTTATTTAATGATTCAAATTTCACTATGACTGAAAGAATAATTGATATCGATTTAAAAGCTTCAAAAGCATTAAGTAACTATTCAGTATTCAAAGATGTTAAAACATTAAATAGTTCATCTGGGTATTTAGTTCATAAGAATAAAGATTTGACATTGGCAATGGATCTTGGTGATTTGGGACCTAATTATTTGCTAGCCCATGCTCATAATGATATTTTTAATTTCGAGTTTATGTATTCTGGAGAGAAGTTTGTTGTTGATACAGGAGTATATGAATATAATTATAGTGATAATAGAATATATAGTAAAAGTACTAGTGCTCACAATACAATCAAAGTCTCGAACTTTGAGCAAAGTGATGTCTGGGGAAGTTTTAGAATTGCATATAGACCGAGAAAAATAAAACATAAAGTTAAGTTAAATGATAATGTAACAAGTTACAGCGGTTCATATAAGTACAAAAATGAATACATTCATGATAGAACCTTCTTCATAACTAAAAAGAACACAATTATAATAAGTGACATAATGAATTCAAAACAAGGATTTATTTACAAATCTTTTCTCAATTTAAGTCCTAAAATATTACTTACAGATAAGAATACTCATTTAGAGTTAAAAAATGAAAAGAGTTCACTAAGATTACACACGTTTATAGATTATCAATTCGTGAAAACAAATAATCTAAAAGTGAATGAAACCAAGTATTTTCCTGAATTTGGAACAGAAATAAATAGAAAGAGTATAACACACGAATTCTGGAATCAAAGAAGTGGGTTTGTTATTTCTTTTGATAATATAAAAGATATCAATTTTGATGATAATACCATAAAAATAACTTATGATGATGGAATTAAAGAACGAGTGGAGTTGAACTAATGAATATACTTGTATTAAGTCAATATTATCCGCCTGATCTAGGTGCTGTATCGTTTAGGATGGAAGCTATAGTGAAGGAGTTAAGAGCTAATGGACACAAAGTTTATGTACTAGCTGCTACTCCTAATAGATATAAAGACTATAAAATTGATGATAAAGATATATCAAAGACTGATGAAATTCGCATTGAAATGAAAAACAATAGTCAAAGTATATTTTCAAGAATAAGAGGTTTCTTTGAGTTTTATTTAAAAAGTATAAAAAAGAAAAAATATTACAAAGATAAAGAGATTGATATTGTTATTTCAACAACTCCATATGTACTTGAAGGGTTAGCGGGTCAAAAGATAGCAAAATATTTAAATGCAAAACATCTGCTTGATGTGAGAGATTTATGGCCAGATACACCCATTGCTCTGGGTAAAATAAAGAAAAACGGTATTATAGCTTTCGCACTTAAAGTAGTCGAAAAGAAACTATATAAAAAAACTGACCATATCATAATAACATCACCAGGATATGAGCAACACATTAAATCAATTGTAAAAAATAAACCTATTGATCTAGTATTTAATGGTATTGATGAGGATTTCGAAGTTGACTTTAATGAATATGGATCTAAAAATAATATAAAAAAAAGCAGTAATGTAAAAACAATTCTTTATGCAGGAAATATAGGGATTGCACAAAATCTTACCACATTAATAGAAGCAGCGAGCGAGTTAAAAAATGATAATGTTAGATTTCAATTAATCGGTTCAGGCACACAGGTAAAAGAAATTAAAGACATGATCCGGTTCTATGAGTTAGAAAACATCGATATTATTCCACCTGTTAAGCGAGAAGAATTATTTAAATACTATTGTTTTGCAGATATTTTATATTTACAACTTTTTTCAAGTGAATATTTTAGTAAAGTAGTACCATCAAAAATATTTGAATATTTACTAATACAAAAGCCGATAATATATGGTTTAAACGGTGTTTCAGCAGAAATTCTAAATAAACATGATGAGACCTATTATGTAGTTCCGGATGACTCGGATGATTTAGTAAAAATAATTAAACAAATTGACGTTTCAAAAGTAATTAATCGAGATATAAAATCTTTACGAAGAAATATTCAAATAAAAAAATACTTAAAAATTATTGAAGAAATTGCGGAGGAGAAAAAATGATTAATGTAATTGGGTTAGGCTACATTGGATTACCTACAGCCTTAATGTTTGCAAAAAGTGGTGTTGAAGTCATCGGTACGGATTATAATCAAGAGCTAGTTAAGAAACTTAATAGAGGAGAACTGACCTTTGAAGAAAAAGGGTTAGATGATTTGTTCGAAAGTGCAATTAACAATAACATTAAGTTTACAACAGATTACCAAAAAACAGATACATATATAGTAGCTGTTCCTACTCCTTATATGCATTTAAGTAAAAAATTAGACCCTACATATGTCATAAAAGCCATTCATCAAATTTTAGATATATGTGAGAAGGGATCCGTTATTGTAATTGAATCAACTATCTCTCCGGGATCAATTGATAAATACGTAAGACCAGAAATAGAGCGTATGGGATATAAAATTGGTGAAGACATTCATTTAGTGCATGCTCCTGAAAGAATTATACCTGGAAATATGTTATATGAGTTAGAATACAACTCAAGAACTATTGGAGCCGATTCAATGGAAGTGGCAGAAAGAATTAAGAAGTTATATTCAAGTTTTTGTAAAGAAGAAATTGTGTTAACTGATATTCGCTCTGCAGAAATGTCGAAAGTAGTAGAGAATACATTTAGAGATGTCAATATCGCTTTTGCAAATGAGCTTGCTAAAATTTGTAGATCCGATAACATGGATGTTTATGAGATTATACGAATTGCTAACAAGCATCCTAGAGTCAACATACTGCAACCAGGACCTGGAGTTGGGGGCCATTGTATCTCCGTTGACCCATGGTTCCTTGTTGGTGATTACCCTGATTTAACAAACTTAATTCTTACTGCCAGAAAAGTTAATGATTCTATGCCACAGCATGTATTAGAAAGAATTAGTTTTATATTAAAAGAAATAAACATTAAAGATGTATCCAAGGTTGGTTTATATGGCTTAACATATAAAGAAAATGTTGATGATGTAAGAGAAAGCCCTACTCTACAGTTATTGGCACAATTAGAAAAAAATCTTTCTTTTGGCATTAAAGTATATGATCCTTATATTAAAAATAGAATGGTTGATAATCAGTATTTTGATTTTAATGATTTTATTGATTCTATAGAAGTCTTAGTCATTATGGTTGCTCATGATGAAATTAAGAATAAATTAACTAATATAAGTGATTTGTATGTTCTAGATACAAAAAATATTACAACTGGAAAAAACGTATATAAATTATGAGGAGGAACTTATGAAGAAGGTAATGGTTGTATTTGGTACTAGACCAGAAGCTATAAAAATGTGTCCTTTAGTAAACGAGTTAAAGTCAAGAAATACTATTGAAACAATTGTTTGTGTGACTGGACAACATAGAGAAATGTTGGATCAAGTTTTGAATGCGTTTAATGTCGTACCTGATTATGATTTGTCAATTATGAAAAAAGGACAGACATTATTTGATATCACAGTAAATATATTAAACTTAATGAAAGATGTCTTGGAGGATGTTAAACCTGATATTGTTTTGGTTCATGGAGATACATCAACAACTTTTGTCACTGCACTTGCATGTTACTATCTCCAAATACCTATAGGACATGTTGAAGCGGGATTAAGAACATACAATGTATATTCACCATTTCCAGAGGAGTTTAATAGGCAAGCTGTAAGTATAGTATCACGTTATAATTTTGCACCAACTGAAATGTCAAAAGATAACTTGGTTAAAGAAGGGAAAGATATAAAAACAATATTTGTAACTGGTAACACTGCTATTGATGCACTTAAAACCACAGTTAGAAAGAATTATTCACATGAACACTTAAAGTGGGCTTCAGATTCTAGATTGATCATGATTACCGCTCATAGGAGAGAAAATCTTGGCGAACCTATGAAAAATATGTTTAGAGCAATAAAACGCATCTTAGATGAAACAATGGATATAAAAGCTATTTACCCTATTCATCTAAATCCAATTGTAAGAGAAGCGGCTAAAGAAATATTTGGTGATACAGATAGAATTAGAATTATTGAACCACTAGATGTATTAGATTTTCACAATTTTCTAGCACACGCTCACTTAATCTTAACTGATAGCGGAGGCATTCAAGAAGAGGCTCCTAGTTTGGGTAAGCCAGTACTTGTCATGAGAGATACCACTGAAAGACCAGAAGGTATAGCGGCAGGAACTTTAAAACTAGTAGGTACAAATGAGGAATATATTTATAAGACATTTAAACATCTTCTAGAAGATAAAAATGAATATGATTTAATGAGCAAAGCGAGCAATCCATATGGAGATGGATTTGCTAGTAAAAGAATAGTTGATATTTTAGAAAATGATTAGTTATCTATTTGTGGGACCTTTCCCTCCACCCCTAGCTGGGCCTACTGTTAAAAATAGTATTTTATTTGAAGAACTATCAAAACATCTTACAATAAAGAAAATTGATACTAACAACTGGAAAAAAAATATACTTAAATCATTGAGAAGTATATTGTTTGCAAAAGAAGATAAACTGATTTTATCAGTATCTAAAAATGGGAGACTTTTATTACCTATTTTAAGACTAAAGAAGATGTTTAAAAAAAGATTCAGTTATTATCTGCTTCCTATGGGAGATGGTCTAAACAAAGAGTTAGTGGAATCTAATTGGATTATCAGAAAGCTGTTAATGTTTGGATTAAAGAGTTCTAAGAGTATATTTATTCAAACTTATACTCAATATAATGAACTGAAAGTTAAATACCCTTTTTTGTCAATTACATATTTTCCTAGTTTCAAGAAAAAGCCCAAAATTGACTTTTCCTACAATTTAGAAAGCGATACTTTTCGGGTGGTGTATGTATCGACTGTAAAACCGGAAAAAGGTATATTAACACTCGTTAAAGCAGTTGAAAACTTAAAAGCAATTGATTTAGATATATATGGGCCAATAGAAGTTGACTTTAAAAAATCTTTCTTAGAATCTATTGAAGGTAAAAAAAATATTCACTATAGAGGGGTTTTAAAACCAAACGAAGTAAGTGAAACAATAAATAAATATCAATTGTTTGTTTTCCCTACACATTGGAAAACTGAAGGATTTTCAAACGTTTTAATAGATGCGATGATTGCATCCGTACCAATAATAGCTTCGGATTGGAATTATAATGGTGAGATTATTTCTGATGGTAAAAATGGGAGATTATTCGAACCGAATAATAGCATTGACCTAAAAAATAAAATCTTAGATATAAAAAAAAATAAAAGTGAAAGATTTAAGTATTCATTGAATAACAAAGAAAAAGCAAAGAGTTATTATATAGAAGATCTAGTTTCAGAATTTTTGGATGTAATAAGATTATAATTGTTTTATGTTTTAGTTCTTATTTGACATAAGCTTAAAATTTAGATGTTTCACTAGTATTAACTGTATATTTTACTCCACCAGTTACAAATTGACTTTGTTTATATTTATCAACGGTTTCATAAGAGTGCTAATCAAATTAGCAACAGTTTATTAAAATGATATTTCAATATATAGATTGAATTGTAAATGTAGTGAAGGAGAGTTTTATGATATATATAGTAAGAGAGTCAAATCGAGTTGTTACAGATTACTATTTTGATATTTTTAAAAAAGCACTTAATCATTTGGGGATAAAAGTAGCTGTGGTAAATGATTTTAAGCCATCAAGTTGGAATAAGAGAAAAGACTATGTTGTTGTCGGATCTATTGTTAAAGCTTATAAGTTAAAAATTAAAGGATTTAAAAATATAATAATGTGGTTTCAAGGAATTGTTCCTGAAGAAAGTTATTTAAAGAATAATAGTCACGTGAAAAAGGCTATACTTGGTTTTCTTGAAAGTCAAGCTCTTAAAAATAGTTTATTTTCAGTTTTTGTTTCTGAAGAAATGAGGTTGCATTATGAAAGAAAATATAAAATATCAATCGAAGCAAATGAGTACTATACGATGCCTTGTTATAATACCGAGTTGTGCGATAAGTCTTTTTTTAATAAGTATAAATATAATCATAATAATACTTTTGTTTATGCTGGGGGACTTAGTGTTTGGCAGGGTTTCGATAAAATTGTAGCAGTTTATAAAAAAATAGAAGAGCTAAGGATTCCCAACACAAAATTATTAGTTCTAACCAAAGAAAAAGAAAATGCTAGGGTAATATTAGAAAAACACAAGGTTAACAATTTTGAAATTAGCTTTGTAAATCCAGAAAGTTTAAATGATTCTTTGGCAGATGTTAAATTTGGATTTATTATTAGAGATGGAAATATAGTTAATAGAGTTTCAACACCAACAAAAATATCAACCTATATTGCTAATGGGATAATACCGATTTATAGTGAGAACTTGGTTGACTTTGAATCGAACACAAAAAATGTAAAGTTCAAATTATCAGTTGACTCACCATGTTTTTTTCAAGAATTAAAAGATTTTATGATTAATAAGATTGATAATAATGAAGTATATTTAGAGTTTAAATCTTTGTACCAAACATATTACAATACCGACCTACACATTAAGAATTTGTCTGCTAAGATAAATGAGATAATCAGATAATATGTTTAAAATTCATTAAATTGCACAAATATATTAATATGTGATATAGATCAATGTAACTCAGTTCGTTTTTCAAGAAAATATAAGGAGGAAAATATCATGAGGGTTATCTTTTTAATTAATAGTTTGAGATATGGTGGAGCAAATAAAGTCTTAATAGATATTGCAAACTATTTAAGCGAAAGCAATTGCGAAGTTTTCCTTATATTATATAACGATGAGATACCTTTTTATGAGTTGAATGAAAACATAAAAGTATCTTATTTAAGCTCTTATAAAATTAAAATAAACAAACTTCGAAGGATATTTCAAGTTATAAAATTAAGAAAGAAAATTAAAATATTTAAACCAGATGCTTTGATTACATTCAATAATCTTGGTAAGCTAATGGGGATGTTTGGAGTTATGTTTACTAGAGTAAAGCTCATTATTTCAGAAAGAATGGACCCTTATAGTTATAAACCCAATAGTAAGCGATATATGTACATGAGATATCGAGCTGCTGACGGTTGTGTTTTTCAAACAAGAGAAGCTTCCGAATATTTTCCAAAAAGTGTACGAGATAAAAGTATAATTATACCAAATTATATTGATGTTCATGACAGTGAGATTAATGAAGCAAATACTGATTTTATAAAACCACTATATGACATAATTTTTATAGGTAGATTTGATATCCGACAAAAAAGACAAGATTTAATGATAAAAGCTTTTTCAAAAGTTCTAAAAAATTACCCTGATTTACTATTAGCTTTTTTTGGTGATGGTCCAGACATTGATAAAATTAAGAAATTAAGCGAACACTATGGAATATCTAATAATATTTTATTTAATGGTGTAACAAAAGATATTTATGCGGAGTTAAGAAAGTCAAAAATATATGTATTAACTTCTGATTATGAAGGCATTCCAAATTCATTAATGGAAGCAATGGCAGCAGGGTTACCTGTTATATCGACAAATTGTAGTCCTGGAGGAGCAAAACTCTTGATTTCTGATAAAGTAAATGGACTGCTAGTAAATAGAGATAATGTTGATGAACTAGCTAAAGCTATTACTTACTTGCTTGAAAACCCAGAAGCTCGTAAACGATTAGGCTCTGAAGCTAAGAAAATTACTAAAAAATTTAAAAAAAGTGAAATTTTACCTAAATGGGAAGAGTTTATAACTAATACTGTTAAAGGAGCTAAAAAATGACTTTAAATCTTGAATATAAGAATTCCCAAGGAAAGATACAAAAATCCATCTTTAATATAATACTTACAATAGTGTTTTTCTCATACATATTATTACTGTTCTCTTTTAGATTATTAAATTTAACTGAAAATATATTAAGATTCTTTCTGTATTTCTACTATTTTCTCAGTTTTATCAAATTAATCATATTAAAAGGTAGAATTGATTATAAAGCTATTCTTTGGTATTTTGTTTTCATTGTACTAGCACTGTTTTCATTTTATTATTCCGCATCCACTGAACTTTTTCTTTCTGCATTTTCTAGAGTAGTACAAGCTTTTTTGTTTATAATCTCAATGTCGGTGTTTTTTCAGATCTCTAATTCTGAAAACAAGATAACTAATATTTTTATTATATCTGCGTTTATAACTAGTATTATAGTTATTTATCTTTATAATCCTCTTAATACTACAGTCTCTTGGGATAGATTAGGTAGCGATTTTGGAGTAAACCCAAATGATTTCGGATTATTATTTACAATTTCTTTTATTTTTCTAATACGACAAGTTTTTAGTCACAAGAAGAAAATCCTGATGCTACTAATTAGCGTATTCTTTTTGTATGTTATTTTACTTACCGGATCCAAAAAGGCTCTATTTGGCTCTTTAATTTTTATATTATCCTTTTTACTTTTGCAAAAGTCGAGTCCTAAAAAGTTTGTATATGTTCTATTATTCAGTTTCTCACTAATTGTCACTATTCAATTAATTTATAATACAGAAATTTTTTACAATATAATTGGAAATAGAATTGATTCTTTTATTCTCTCTTTTACGAATAACGACTTTGATTCAACAAGTGGTTCAAATTATAGAAGATTGATGATGATTTCAGAGGCTTTTGACATTTTTTCTAATAGTCCAATTTTTGGAATAGGTTTAAACAATTATGCATATTATCAAGGAGTATATTCTCACAATAATTACCTTGAAATTTTAACTAGTCTAGGTTTGTTAGGTTTCAGTGCCTTTTACTCGATTTATTTTTTAAGTTTATTTAGACTTGCTAAAAATTATATTAGAGATAAACATGAACAAAACGTATTCTATCTAGCACTATTAATGACCTTACTTTTTTTTGATTTAAGTACTGTTAGTTATCATAATATTCCAATATTGCTACTTATTATAATGATGTTTAGAGGAAGAACAATTGAAATGAATAATGCTAAATAATGCAGGTGTAATTTATGTATAAAAGAAAACTTAAAGTTTCTAAAAACCACAAAAATGTTATGAAAATATCTACTGGAGTAATTATTGGGCAACTGATATCAATTATTACACTTCCTATAATTGCTAGACTTTATGGTCCGGAAATAATTGGTATATGGGCTTTTTTGTTTGCATTAACAAGAATAATTAACTCATTTTCTGATCTAGGACTTACTCATACGCTAATGGTGCAAGACGGTAATGAAATTAAAAATACTTTTCCTGTTATTAATACTTCTAATTTTTTATTATCTTTTATTGCATCTCTATTTATTATTTTGTATTATTATTTAATAAATTCTGAAATGAATTTGTTATATCTGTTTTTGATAATGAGCATTTTTATTTTCACTAACAAACAGATTCAAATAAACTATACGTGGCTAAATAGAACAGAACACTATGGTGCTTTATTAATGAATCCAATTATTCACAGCCTTGCATATGGAATTTTAGCGATTGTATTTGGATTGATTGGCTTTATAAGTTATGGTTATTTCGTTGCTCATTTAATGGGTCAAGTAATTACATTAATATTTATGATTAGATATATTCCATTGAGAAAATTCACTTTTAGGATCAGCGAGTTTAAAGCGGTTATTTACTCCAATTCTCGCTTTGTAAAATATCAAATGCCGGCAAATGTGATTTCAAGTTTTAAGAACGAAATTCCAACAATTATTATTAATATTTTTTGGGGTCCAGTTGTTTTAGGTTATTATAGTATTGTAGTTAAAATACTAAAAATGCCAAGTACTCTCTTAGCAAACTCGATAGGCAAAGTATTTTTTCAAACTATATCAAAAATGAAAAGAAGCGGTCAATTATTTGGAGAATATGTTACAAGAAACATAACTTTTGCATACAGAGTTGGAATTATCCCAATTGTAATTTTAATAGCATCAGGTGATATAATTGTATCAATATTTTTAGGAAGCGAATGGACAGAAGCAGGTATTATGCTACAATTACTTGCATTGCAATTCTTTTTCATGTTTATAATTAACACTATTCAAGGATTATCAACTGTACTTGATAAACAAAATTTAGCTATGATTTCTAGTACCATGCAAGTATTAGGTTATATAGTCGGTGCTTTATTAGGAGAATATTTGTTTGGCAGTTATTTAGTTGGGCTGGGATTAATGGGATTGATTTACATAATAATTCATATTTGGTATGTATCACTATTAATTAAACATTTAGGAATGTCAACACTTAAATATTATTTGACTACAGGAAAATACATTTTAGCTACATTGATTATTTCTGTTTTTATTAGATTTGTTGTTGTAAATAATATTATTAATTTATTTATATAAAAAGAAGAGAGGGGTTATTATGGAAAAGATTATAATGTGCGGAGCTACTCATGGTTCTAATTTTGGTGACTCGCTATTTGCATACATGTTTAAAGAATACGTTGAGTCAAAATCTCCCGATATTGAAGTGGTTTTTACAAAACTATCAGAATATTCAAAAAACGAAATGCAGCTAACACAACATAGATTTAAGGATTTGCTTAAGTCAAAAGCTTTAATTTTCATATCTGGAGGATATTTTGGACAATCACCAAATGAAAAAGGAAAAAAGGTAATGAGGAGATTTTTAACTTATCATAAATACGGACTTCTAATGCTATTGCTAAGAAAGCCAATTATAATAGTAGGTGTAGGTGCCGGACCATTATCGAATTGGTTGCTGAGAAAAGTATCTGTACACATATTTAATAGAGCAAAATACATTTCTGTTCGTGATATAGAGTCAAAGAATTATATGTTGTCTTACGGAGTGAAAAACACCATACATGTTACAAGTGATAGTGCACAGTGCATAAAATCAGACATATATAATTTATCTAGTCAAACGCCTTCTATATTTCAAAGTGAGAAAATTTCGGGAAAAAAAATAGTCCTAGTTCATATCATAGATATTGATAAATATACAAATGAACTATACGTTGAGAAAATAATTAATACTTTAGTTGATTATTTGGTAAACGATGATAATGTTGGGTTTATTATTACATCTGATACAGTAAAAGAAACAACTTTTATCAAGGAAGTTTATAATCTTTTTCCTAGAAGTAGAACTGAAATGTACAATTTTAGGAACCCAATAGACTTCTTAAGGCTCATTGCATCTGTAGATTCAATTATTACTCCTAAGCTTCATGTTGGAATATTAGGTGCAACTTATACTAAACCAGTTTTGGCTTTTGCTATTCACCCTGAAAAGACTAGGAGATATTATAATCAAATAGGTTATGATTCAAGGTGTGAATCCTTATTTGAAGTTGATTCACCAAAGGTTAAAGAGTTGATGACTTGTTATTTGTGGGAACCTATTCATATTCCAAAAGATGAAATTAAAAATGCGCAAAAGAATTTTCAACTAATAGATGATTTTTTTGAGAATAATTTAGAAAGTATCTGATGATCACATTGTTGCTTATTAACATCAAAAAAGTACATTGTTGCATTAACTGATAATACGAAAAAAGTATATTCAAGTTGAAAGCCTTCAGTAAAATAGACATTATTTTAGAATAGTTCAAACCATTTATACTTTTATTTTCATAGCAGTCTACATTGGTTTCATAAGGACCGACAGTTCAAAGTAAAGGGTCAGGGCAACCGGGCACATAACTGTATGAAAACTGTAACAGTTTGCCTGCAGATGTTGACATATAGACGTCAACTCACCTTGCAATGTTTCTCAAAAAACACACAATTGTGTGTATTAAAGTGTAGGGTCAATGCATAAAATTATGTTCAAAGTGAAGGGGTTCATTGAAACCGACAGTCATTTCACTAGGACTAAGACAACCGGGCACATAACTGTATGAAAACTGTAACAGTTTGCCTGCAAATGTTGATATATAGACGTCAACTCACCTTGCAACGTTTTTCAAAAAACACACAGTTGTGTGTGTTAAAGTGTATGGTCAATATGCAAAAGTATGTTCAAAGTGAAGTGCGGAGTTTGTGGTTAAACTGATTGGTTAAATTAAAATAGGATATACTAAAGAGGAGAGTATATAAGCTATATTGAATAGTTATAATATATGAATTATAGAATGATTTTAAAAAATCTATTTTGGAGGGGTGGATAAGTAAATGGGTTATGATTACGAAAAAGGTAAGCAAAGAGTGGAAAGTATTCTTAATATAAGCACTTCGGTTGAGAATATTGATAGTATTCCTAAAGATGAAACTAAATGGACTTACGACAATGGGATTAAAAGCTGGGTTACTGCGATATTTGTTGATTTAAGAGAATCTACAGATTTTTTCTCAAAAGCCAAAAAAGAAGATGTTGCAAGAACTATTAGAGCTTATGCATCAGAGATAATTGAAATAATGAATTTATCGACTTTGGTTAGAGAAATAGGCGTTAGAGGTGATTGTGTTTACGGTATTTTCAGTTCACCAAATAAACAAACTGAAAATGAACTTTTTAGTCTTTGTATTTGGATAAACACATATATAAAAATGCTTAATAAACTACTAAAGAATAAAAACCTTAATCCCGTAAAAGCAGGTATTGGGATGGCAACATCTGAAGATTTGATTATTAAAGCTGGAAAAAAAGGCAGTGGAATAAATGATAAGGTTTGGATAGGTGAAGCCTTGGCAAAAGCGGATCATCTGTCAAAAGTAACATGTAAAAGTAATGGAAATAAAACAACATCATCGCCTATTGCAATAAGTAGCACATCATATATAAACATTAAAGATTTTAGTAATAGAAAAGAGTTGCTAGAAAAACACCCACACCAGGATTATTACACAAGTAATGCTATTAAAATTGAAATGAATAATTGGATGAACAGTAACATCTAGTTAGATATTTTCAAGAAAATTATAGGGGTTGTTTATGAATTCAATAATTATTAATAATGCTATAACAGTTGTTATCGATATGAGAAATTCTTCAAATTTAATTAATGATGATAATGATGTAATATTAGCAGAAAAAATTATATTAGAGTTTAATAATTTGATTTATGATAATAAAGGAAACACTATTTTTTCTAAATCAACAGGTGATGGATATATTTTAATTTATGAGACAGAAAAATTTATACATTCCTATCCGGCCTTAAATCAATTAATTTCGGAAGTTACTGCTTATATTAATAAATTAGTGTTAACGTATCCTGATTTAGAGTTAGGTTACGGTATTGGAATGCAAAAATCACCGGTCAAAATTATAAAGTTTGAATCTGATATTCATAAATCAGAATTTTTAATTGGACAATCTATTAATACTTCTACAAAATATGCATACTATCATAATCGAACATCCTTAGAACATAAAGAGTTTGTTTTTGATGGTATACTTACGACAAAAACAATAAATAATCTGCTTTTAAAAGAGGGGTTTGAAGATCTTGAAAAGTGTAAGGAAAAATCTGGTATTAGTGCCTATAGATTAAAAACATTAAAAAGGAGATGAAAAAATGTTTCAGCTATTGTTGATGTTTCATTTGATTGGGGACTTCATTATTCAAAATGAAAATGATGTAACCATGAGAAGTAATAAACCTTTTATCGGAAACGTTTTTCATGTACTTAAAACATATGTTTCCTATATAATTTTATTGATAGTATTTTGGCTTCTTATGGATCCAGGGAACTTTAAATTATTTTTTGATTATACCATTAAGTTAGGCATACTCTCATTGATGCATTTATTTATAGATTTAATAAAGACCTATTTCATTAATTTTAAACCGAAATTTCCGTATGTTAAAAACACTGATAGTGAGAAATTTAATACATGGATGTTTCTTTTAGATCAACTTATTCATGTTCTTAGTATTGTTCTTTTACTAGAGTTGTTTAATATAATTGATATATCAACTATTGACCTAAAAATAATCATAATGATTAATACTGTCTTAATATCAACATTTTTTGGACATGAGCTCATAAAGCTTTTAATGAACTGCATATTAAAAGATTATGTATTGGATAATAGTTTCAAATCAGCAAAGTATATAGGAATACTAGAACGATTATTAATAACACCAACAATTATTTTTGGTGTTTATGAAGTATTGTTAGTTGTACTAGGTTTAAAAGTTTTTTCTGACTTTAAACAAGAAGAATCTAAAATAATAAATAGAAATGCTTTTATTATCGGAAATCTCTTATCATTATTAATGGTCTTCATCGGAGTAATATATTATTACACTTTTATGGAGCTTTTATAATTATAAAAGAAATTTCCACAAAAAATGATATGAAATATTTTTATCATGAAATATTAGAGTATAAAACAATCAGGATGATAACACTATGAAAAATATAATAAATGAAAACATCGATTTAACAAAAAAAACAAACCTAAAATCTAAATCTTGGGAATTTTTGTCAAAAAAAGATAAAGCATTTCTTTTATCTTCAAATCTAAAACTAAATTGGGAAGAGTATGATTTTGAAATTATTAGAGACGAAAATAATGATATAGACGCTCTAATATCTTATTATCTTGAAAGAGAAGAAAAGTTAATAGAGATTGATCACTTTGAAGTGATTTATAAAAATATTATGAATGGGACAAGAATCATTAATAAATGTATCTCAGAAATGGAAAAGATTGGTGTAAAGATAATTAGGGTCAACGCACTAAATTCTATTGGGTTCTGGAAATCTCTCAATTTTCAATTAACTTCTAATAGTGATAATAATGAAATGATTCGTTATTTATGAAAAATATTTATTAATTACTTTTAATGAATAAATGCATTTTTAGATTAAAATTATCAATTGTATAAAGGTCTTTTGACAAAAAAAATATTGAGTTTGAGTAGCAAAATCAAGATTGGAGAGTACAAGTAGACGGGCAATATCATAAGTATTTTTACTAATTAACTGATAACGTCTTGTCTAGACCATAAGTGTCATCATGTTCAAAGTGAAGGGGTTCATTGAAACCGACAGTCATTTCACCAGGACTGAGACAACCTTGTGTGTGGAAACATATTTGCATATTATCTAGAGTGATTTAAGCTCTTAACTAAGACGATAAATGACTATTAAAAGTTAAAGCAAAAATATTGAGTTTTCATTTTCATACAGATGATATAAGATGCACAATGACATACACATGACAGACAGTTCTACATTGAGGGTCAATCGCAACAATCCTATCTTAAGGGTCTAAGGCTAAAATATGATACTAAATTAAAATACAAAACTGTATAAAAACAATTATATTTTGTAATATTAACGGTAAAATAATATAATCACCGTAAATATTTTAAATATTGATTGTTTTTTATTTTAGTAAGTGGTATGATGAAAATAGGTGATACAAGTGAACAAATCAAAACCAATTACATTCCCATATCCTAACCAAAAATTCATAAAAACCAAAGAACTTTTTAAAAAAGGTTTTTCTTATTATATGATCAATAGAATGGTAGAAGAAAACATCGTCAAAAAAATCAATGGTAACACATATGAGAACCTTAACTATAAGGGCGATGAATCGGATTACCTATATGTTTCAGGTTATGTTGATGAAGGTGTTGTTTGCCTTATGAGTGCTGCTGTATATCATAACATCAGTACTTTTCGTATGAGTCAAATCGATGTCGCCATTAAGCAAAAATCGAAAGTAGCCATACTACCAGATTGGCCATCGATAGGTATTTATTATTTTTCAAATCAAAGATATAAACTTGGTATACTGACAATTCCTATAGATGGTGGATCTTTTATAATCTATGATATGGAAAAAACAGTATGCGACCTTCTATCATACCGTAACAAATATGGTCTTGAAGATAGTCTTGCTGTTCTTAAAAACTATCTGAAAAGAGAAGATAGAAATATTGATAAACTCATTACCTATTCGAAAAAGCTTAGATGTTATAACGTTTTAATAAAATACCTAGAGGTACTCCTATGAGCATTCAATAATCAATCAAAGCTAGGCTTAAAAATAGAGCAATCAAAGAAAATAGAACCTTTCAAGAAGTACTTACCATTTACGGTCTAGAAAGAATGCTTTATCGTTTATCTATATCTCAATATACAAATCATTACGTGCTCAAAGGTGGTATCTTGCTCTATGCGATGTATAAGGGGAAATACATGAGAGGAACTGCTGATGTTGATTTACTCGGACAATTCTTATCGAACGATCTTGACACAATAAAAAACTCGTTTATTGAAATCTTTAATGTTTCATTCGAGGAAGACGGTATTTCATTTGATATCTCGAGTCTGAAGGCTTCAAGAATAACAGAGTTTAAAAAGTATCCTGGTATTAATATATCAATTGATGGATATTTATCGAAAACGAAAATATCTGTCCAAATTGACATTGGTTTTGGAGATGTTGTTTATCCAGAGATTAAAACAATAGATTATCCAACATTACTCGATTTACCTGTGCCAATCATTCTAGCGTACTCAAAAGAGTCAATCATTGCTGAAAAACTTCATGCCATTGTAACTCTTGGATATGCTAACACCCGAATGAAAGATTTTTACGATATTTATGTCTTGCTCAACACATATGATTTCGATCGAGACACATTGAAAGAAGCCATCAGCGAAACCTTTGAGAATAGAAGTTCTTCATTCAATCAAATCTCTGCTTTTGAGGATGATTTCGCGTCAGATCCTTATCGAAAAGGTATATGGTCATCATTCATGAAAGCTAAAAAGATAAGCCTTAAAGTAGAATT
>WPCG01041643.1_pt1 | contig 31477 bp, 20 predicted proteins | sample 5403311 | NCBI WGS metagenome assembly WPCG01 (sample SAMN12869467, study PRJNA574797) | sludge metagenome | isolation source: wastewater treatment of Control | place: China:Beijing | collected 2019-05-17
TGACGACTACTACGCCCTCCGGCAGACCCACGGCGAACTCGCTACCCGCCTGGAGGAGAAGGAGGCGAGCTTTCGTCGCCAGCTGGCGTGGATGGAGGAGAGCAAGCAGCAGCTCAAGGTGGAGTTCGAGAACCTGGCCAACGAGCTGCTGGAGCAGAAGGGAAGGGCCTTTTCGTCGCTCTCCGAGCGCAACCTGCAGGCGCTGCTGCAGCCGTTCCAGAGCGAGATCAAGGGCTTTCGCGAGAAGGTCGAGAGCCTGCACACCCAGGAGACCGCCCAGCGGGCGAGCCTTACCACCGAGCTCAAGCATCTCCAGCAGCTCAACCGCGATATCACCGATCAGGCCGCCCGGCTCACCGAGGCGCTCAAGGGCCAGAAGAAGGTGCAGGGCAACTGGGGCGAGCTGATGCTGGAGAATGTCCTCGACAGCGCCGGCCTGCGCCCCGGCGAAGACTATGTACGCGAAAAGAGCTTCTTCACCGAGGAGGGCAAGCGGCGCCCGGATGCGCTGGTCTACCTGCCCCAGGGGCGCCACCTGGTGATCGACGCCAAGACGTCGCTGGCCGCCTACCTGGAGTACGTCAACGCCGAGGATAACCTCACGCGCCAGCGGGCCCTGGCCGATCACGCCCGGGCGGTGGGCGCGCGCATCGAGGAGCTGGCCGACAAGCACTACTACGACCTGCCGGGCCTCAACTCCCCGGAGGTGGTGGTGATGTTCATCCCGGTGGAATCGGCCTATATCGAAGCGCTGCGCCACGACGCCACCCTCTACCAGCGGGCCATCGAGCGCAACGTGCTGGTGGCCACCCCCACCACCCTGCTGACCAGCTTGAACATCGTCGCTCAGCTGTGGCGCTTCGAGAACCAGAGCCGCCACAGCGCCGAGCTGGCCAGGCGGGCGGAGCGCTTCTACCACAAGCTGGCGACCTTCCTGGAGAGCATGCAGGATGTGGGCAGGAAGCTCGACGGCGCCCGGGAGAGCTACGACAGGGCGCTGGGGCAGCTGGTGAACGGCCGCGGCAACCTGGTCAAGCAGGCCAACGAGTTCAAGGAGTTGGGGGTGGCAGTAAAGAAGGAGCTGCCGGCCGAGTTCGTCGAGCGTGCCAGGCTGGAGGTGGGGGCGGTCGCCGCCGAGCCGCACGCGTCGAGGGCGTCCAGCGCCCCCCAGGCTGGGAACGGTTGATGTCCCGGTCGCGGCCGCTGCCCCCAAGGTGATGGCTCCCCCGCGCATCGAGATTCAGTCCCTTGGCGGTGACGGCGGCGTACCGGTTGCAGATGTGTCCGGGGTTCGCTCCAATAGCGCCGTTTCTCGCTTTCTCACGAGGCGCCTGCATGTCTGATTCTCTCCTCGCCAATGATGCCTTGGCACTGTTTGTCGCCCTTCACCAGAACGATTGGCAGGGCTTCTTCGACGCCGGGGCGCTGGAGCGCGGCAGGCGCTATGCCAGGCAGGGGCGTGTGCTGGGAGAGCTGAGCCTGCAGCGAGAGGAGGCGCAGTTGGTGCTGACGGGGGAGGTGGAGGGAAGCCTCAGTCAGCCCTACCTGACCGAGGTCGAGATAGCCGTCGGGGAGCGCGACGAGGAACTCTTTACCGACTGCAGCTGCCCGGTGGGGGTGGGCTGCAAGCATGCGGTTGCGCTGATTCACACCTTCCTGGACCAGATGGGCAAGGGGCCCGAGGCCTTTGCCGGGAATCAGTCGCTGCCTGCTAGCCAGCAGGGGGCGTCAGGAAAGCCGAGCGATGACGACAGGCTGCGGCAGACCTGGGAGGCCTGGATAAAACAGCTCGAAGCGCCATCACAACCGGTGCTCGAGGGCGAGCGTGTGGGTGCCGAGTATCGTTTGGGGCTGTTCCTTGATACCGGCAGGCGGTACGGCAACGAGCCGGTGCTCAAGGTGCTGCCGGTGTGGCTGCGCCCTTCCCGGCAGCGCACCCGCGGCAACGGCTGGGTCTCGCCGCAGGGGATTGAGGCGGGGGGCTCGGGGGCGCTGCTGCCGGCTCCCGAGGGCGGCTGGGACCCTGAACAGGAAGAGACGATCGACCAGCTGCTGCACGGCGAACTCGATCACGGCTGGTCGAGCACTCAGCGCATGTGGGCGGTGGTGTCACATGCCTTTCAGGCGCGCGCCCTGTGGACGCTGCTGGCGAGCGACGAGCCGCCACTGCTGTTTCACCAGAAGCAGACCGGCACCATGCTTGAGCCCGGGCCCCCTGGTCGGCTGGCACCAAGCTGGCAGGCGGATGGCGAGGGGGTGCAGCGTCTGCAGCCTACCACCGTGCCCGAAGGACTTCTCTCGGCCGAGGCGGTGATCGCCAGGGCAGGGCGTGAGCTCTGCTACCTCGATCCCGAGCGTGGTCAGTTCGGTCGCCTGGAGGGATCGCCCGAGCTGCTGGTCAAGCTGCATCGGTCCCCGCCGTTGCCGCCGGAGATGACGGAATGGCTGGGCGAGCGGATGCGCCAGTCGCCGACCCTGGGGGAGCGGCTTCCGGCACCCCGGAAGGTGGAGGAGCGCACGCTCGACGATGTGGCCCCCGTTCTCAAGGTCACCATGTGTGTGGCCGAAGGGCAGCTCGGGTTCCATCATGGAGCGCCGCTGCCGCGCTGGATCCGGGTGGGCGCCGGCGTGGTCAGCTTCGACTATGACGGCGTTGATGTGCCGCCCGAAGAGGGGCAGACCGCCAAGGGGTTCCGCGAGGGTCAGCAGCTGACCATCGTGCGTGACTCCGAGGCGGAGCTGTCACTGGTGCGCACCTTGCCGCCGGGCATGGTGACCCTCGAGCGGCTGCAGCAGGTCGAGGCGGTACCCGATCATCTGGCGCTACCAAGCTGGTCGCTGCTGCTGCCCATTGATGGCACGCCGCCGTCCAGCGCCGTCGAGTGGCCGACCCACCTGGCCGGTCCCGATGGCTGGTGGGAGATGATCGCTCGGTTGCGGCAGGCGGGCTGCCTGGTCGAGTTCGCCGATGCGTTTCCCGAAGAACCGATATACCTCGAGCCAGACGAATGGTATGGCGAGCTGGCGCCGGCCGGCAATGGCTGGTTCGACCTGGCGCTGGATATCGAGGTGGAGGGCGAACGCCTCAATCTGCTGCCGATCCTGCGTCGGTTGCTGCAGGACCCGGCCTTTCCGCTGGAGCCTGCCGAGGACGAGGCAGAAGATGCCAGCTGGACGCTGGCGCTGGCGGGTAATCGATGGCTGGTGTTGCCGCTGACGCGTCTGCGCGCGCTGATGGCGCCGATCCTCGACTGGCTCAGTGACGAGCGCGACCTGGATGCGGCGCTCAAGCTGCCGGTCAGCGCCGCCGAGAGAGTAGCGCCGCTGGCCGACCAGGAGCGCTGGGCGGGCCGCCAGGATGTGAGCGAGCTATGCAAGCGCCTCAAGGGGTTACCGGCCAGCCTGCCGACGCCGCCGGGCTTCGTGGGCGAGCTGCGCGACTATCAGTCCCGCGGGCTGGCCTGGTTGCGCTTTCTCTCCGAGCTCGACACTGGCGGCATCCTCGCCGACGACATGGGGCTGGGCAAGACCGTGCAGGTGCTGGCTCATGTCCTCGATGAGCGCGCCCGCGGCGCACTGCAGGGGCCCGTCCTGGTGGTGGCACCCACCAGCCTGGTAGGCAACTGGTGCGCCGAGGCGGCACGCTTTGCTCCCGGGCTTGAGGTGGTGGCACTGCAGGGTGGCAAGGCACAGCGCGAGCGTCAGTTCGAGGAGGCGCTGCCGGCAGCAGATCTGGTGGTGACCACCTATGCGCTGCTGATTCGCGACCTCGAGCGGCTGCGCGAGCACGACTTCGGCCTGCTGGTGCTCGACGAGGCCCAGGCGATCAAGAACGCCGCCAGCCAGACTGCCCGGGCCGTCCGCGAGATCAAGGCAAGTCGCGCCATCGCCATGACCGGCACGCCGCTCGAGAATCACCTGGGCGAGCTGTGGGCCCAGCTGGATGCCGTGGCCCCCGGGGCGCTGGGCAGCCAGCAGTGGTTCGGCCAGCGTTTCCGTACGCCCATCGAGAAGGAGGGCGACGTGGTGCTGCGCGACCGCCTCTCGCGGCGTATTGCGCCGCTGATGCTGCGCCGGACCAAGCAACAGGTGCTGGGCGAGCTGCCCGAGAAAACCGAGACCCGCCGCGAGATTACCCTCGTCGGCGCCCAGCGCGAACTCTACGAGAGTCTGCGCCTGGCCCAGCATCAGCGGGTGCAGCAGGCCGTGGCCGAGCGGGGCCTGGCCGGCTCCGGCATCGTCATGCTCGATGCCCTGCTCAAGCTGCGCCAGGTGTGCTGCGACCCGCGGCTGGTCAAGCTTCAGAGCGCCCGCAAGGTGGGCCGCTCGGCCAAGCTGGAGCAGCTGCGCGAGCTGGTGCCGCCGCTGATCGAGGAGGGGCGGCGTATTTTGATCTTCTCGCAGTTCACCGAGATGCTGGGCCTGATCGGTGAGGCGCTGGAGAAGGATGGCATTACCTATACCACCCTGACCGGTGACACCCCCGGCAAGACCCGCACCCAGCGGGTGGCGCTGTTCCAGCAGGGCGAGATTCCGGTGTTTCTGATCAGTCTCAAGGCGGGCGGCACGGGGCTCAACCTCACCGCCGCGGATACCGTGATCCACTATGACCCCTGGTGGAATCCCGCGGTGGAGGCCCAGGCTACCGGCCGCGCTCACCGGCTGGGGCAGCAGAATCCGGTGTTCGTCTACAAGCTGGTGTGCGCTGGCACCGTGGAAGAGCGCATCCTGGAGCTGCAGTCACGCAAGGCGGATCTCGCCGCCTCGATCCTCGAGGGCGGCGCCGAGCGTAGCCGTGAGGGCCCCCTGTTCGATGAAGAGGACCTGGCGCTGCTGTTTGCCCCGGTGGTCTAGGGGCGTCACCGAAGAGTGAGTTGATTCACCTCGGTAATCGCGCCGTTCCAGATCATCTCGAGATGGCTCGTCTGGACGATGCCTCTGACGTGGCGGGGCGTGAACAGCGCCCAGCTGGTGGCCCCAGGGCGACGCACTGAGTGATACCGTAGGCCGGGCTCATCGGCGGCGCGCAGGGCGTTGCCCAGGACACGGGAGGCGCCGTAGTCGTCCGGGTGGTAGATCGCGTGCTCGGCGGGCAGGCAGAGCCCATCGCGACAGCCGGCCTCGTCCACGTCGGCGATCAGGCCGCGAAACACGAAGCGTTCGAAGTGCAGCCCCTCTACCCGCTGCCAGTAGGCCTGCTGGTGGTGCCTGACCTCGGCGATGGCGGTCTCCAGGGCGTCGGCCAGGTAGAGCACCCCGAAGCTGCCGTCGCTGAACCGCGAGCCATCGGGGTTGAGATGGGTGAAGGGCGCCACCGCATAGCTGCAGCCGCGGATGCCGAAGGGCATCTCGTTGCTGGACAGCAGCGCCAGGTTGCCGATCTCGGTCTGCAGGCGAGGGTTGGTCAATGCCTGCAGGGCATGGAGGGCCTCGAACTCGATGGCGTCGGCGACATCGTCGAACAGGCTGATGGGGGGAAACCTGCTGTTGACCAGCCGATGGCCGCGCACCGTCCTGCGTGGTAGGGCAGGCAGGTCGCCGGGCATCACCACTGGGCGCCTCGCAGGGCATCGATCCGCTTGAAGGTCTCGTAGAGGGCAGCGATATCGCCGCCGCTGATCAGTGACAGTGGGCTTCGGCCGTTGAAGTAGGGGTTATGGTTGGCCATGGCCATGAAGCCGTAGCGGTTCTCGGGGTTGTCGAACAGGATGCCCAGGGCCGCGTGGATATTCAGCAGATAGCTGATGCGTGTTAGCTGATCGCGGTCGAGCTTGATCTCGGCCAGCGCGCCGCGGCGGGCGCGGGCGTAGGTGCTGTGGGAGACGCGCAGAATCGCCTCGCCCTGCTCGCCGCTGGTGCCCCAGCACTCGAGGATGCGCACCGCCGCCTTGAGGCCTGCGGCGGCCATGGCCCTGTCGTGGGTCAGGGTGGCAGTGTCGGGCATGGGGCCTCCTGCTTGTGTCTACAAATACACGATAGCAGATCTTGTCTTTACAGACCTGCGTTTGGGGCGACTTAGAAGCGCGGCGTGCCCGAAAAAGATGCCCGCTTGCGTTGGCAATGGCGGGTTTTCTTGGTGAAGTGCTCTGCAGCTCACCAGGGCGACTGTGATAACCACATGGACAGGGAGTGGAGATGGCTTTTCGTTTCCAGCGACGCATACGCCTGGCCCCCGGGGTTCGGCTCAACCTGAGCAAGCGTGGCCTGGGCCTCTCGGTGGGGCCAAGGGGCGCGAGCCTGAGCATGGGGCCGAGCGGGGTGCACGGCCACGCCGGCATTCCGGGGACCGGCCTGGCCTACCGCCGCAAGCTAAGCGGCGCCGGCGGGCGCGGAGGCGCGCCTGGAACGGCCGCCACTCCCGGCAGCGTGGCTGCCCTCGAAGGGCTGCTGGCCGAGGGCGGCAGCCTGCCGGTACGGCTGGAGGTGGACAGCCAGAGCGGCCAGGTGAGCTACTTCCACGGCGACGGCACCCCCATGAGTGATGCCGAGACGCGGGTGCTGCGTCGCCACGCCGAGGAGAGCCTGCGCGAGCAGCTTCAGGCCCACTGCGAACGCCTCAACGCCGACCTCGACCGCCTCCGCCGCCTGCACGAGGAGACCCCGACCCCCTCCAGTACCGGCTATGTGATGCGCGACTTTGCCGAGCCGCCGCCGGCTCCCTTTCAGCCGCTGGCCCCGGCCTGGTGGCACGGGTTCTGGCCCCCGGCCCGCCGCGCCCGGGAGGCGCAAAACGCACAGCGGCGCAGCGAGTTCGACGAGCGCTACCGCGCCTGGGAGTGGCGCAAGGCGGAGTATGACGCCGAAGAGTTCGCCCGCTACCAGCGGGAAGGAGAGCAGGTGTGGCACGACCCCGATGCCATGGAGGAGACCCTGCGCGAGCGCCTCGAGGAGATCGCCTGGCCCCGGGAGACCCAGATCGACTTCGACCTGGGGAGCGATCTTCACGCCATCGCCGTGGATATCGACCTGCCCGGCGAGGAGGAGATGCCGGACCGCTACTGGGGCATGCCGCCCAAGCAGCTCAGGCTCACCCCGCGCCGGCTCAGCGCCACCCGCCAGCGGGAGCTCTACCGCGACCACGTCCACGGCATCGCCTTTCGGGTACTGGGGGCGGTCTTCGCCCGCCTGCCTGCGGTGCAGGAGGCGCGGGTCTCCGGGTATCGCCAGGTCATTGACCCGGCCACCGGCGGTGAGCGCGACCAGTACCTCTACAGCGTCAAGGTCACCCGGGAGCAGTGGGGGCGCATCCACTTCGACCGTCTCGACCAGGTCGACCCGGTAGCCGCCATGGAGGCCTTCACCCTGCGCCGGGAGATGACGAAGACGGGAATCTTCCGCGATATCGAGCCGTTCAAGCTGGTTTAAGTCCCCAGATCAAGGTCCCGGCGCCCCAGAAGGCGTAAGATGAAGGCAATCTGATCGAGCGGCGCCGCGACAGGCCAACGGCGCCCTAGTTGTCACCCCGGAGGGAACCCATGATGAACATCCAGCACCGCATCGACCGCCCCTATGAGGCCGGCTGCATCGAGGTCTACGGCGATGAGCCCTTCGAGTGGCGCATCCTCGACCATGCCGGCCACGTGGTGCGCGACAGCGCCGGTAACGGCAGCGATGCCGGCTGCGGCTACGACTCTCCGATCATCGCGCTGCGCGACGCCATCGCCTTCGACGCCGACGACAGCGTGGTGCCGATCTTCTTCCGCCACTCCGCCGATGCCGAGCTGGAGAATGCCGCCCAGGTGCATCGTGTTGCCGATGTGTTGCGGGCCATGGCCACTGCGCTGAAGAGCAGCAGCAGCCAGGCTATCCTGGACCGGCGGCACGCCAGCGACGATGAGGCCCAGGACTACCTGGACGCGAGGATCGCCGTGATGGAGGGCATCGTCCAGGAGCTGGAGGAGAGTGCCGGGCGCCTGCACGCGGCTACACACACCGCGGCAGGCTGAGCGCAGGCCCTACTGGATCAGTATCGGGGTGTCGACCCCCACCAGCGAGGCGAGGGCGCGCACCTGATCGTTCTCGACGGCCAGGCACCCTTCGGTCCAGTCGACCCGCTGATTGAGGAAGGGGTCGCGGTTCCCCAGGCCGTGGATGCCGATGTGGCCCCCCAGTGAGGTGTTGGGGTAGGAGAGGCGGTGCTGCCGGTAGTGGCGGCGAATCCGCTCCGCCTCCTCCAGGGTGATCAGCCCCTCCGCCAGGGCCTTGTCTGCCACCCGCGGGTTCGGGTAGTTGATGCCGATGAAGGTGGCATACTGGCTTCTGGGGTTGATCCGCTCGACGCGGAACTCTCCCTTCGGCGTCATGGCGCTGCCGCGGGTGCGCAGAGTGTCGGTGCCGTTGATGCCGATGGCGAAGTGGGGAATCTCGTGGATCACGTGCCGGCCGCGGACCACGGAGAGGCGGCGATCCTTCACGCTGATATGCAGCCAGACCACCCCGTCCTCCACCGGCAGCAGGCTGATGCCCGTCTCGACGTCATCCAGGAAGTGCTGGCCCGGCGAGCTCGTCACGGTGCTCGACGGCGGCTCCGTCGAATCGATCAGCGAGGCGCCGGCAGGGCCGGCGGCCAGCAGCAGGGTCAGGGAAGTGAAGGCGAAGAGCTTGAGCGAGCGGGAAAGCTTGGACGGCGGCATGGTGGGAGCAGGTCGGCTGTGAGCGATGGTGGAGGAATCTACCACGCCCCGGCGCCGGCTGGCAGGGGCTTCCGATACATTCCGTTAACGCTATCTTTGGACGGTCAAGAAACGTTACATATCCCGCCTCGCCTACTGGGAGCCGGTTCAGGCCGGTGCTACCCTAAACCGATTAGGTGACTGCCCAGAGCAACAAATGGACTTAGGTCGATGTAATGCGACATGGGATGTCGGACCCGCCTGCCAGCCTCTCCGCCCCATCCCTGTCGCCGTCGGCCACAGGAGGGGAGGCATGCAAGAGCACGCGATGCACGATACCGGAGCCCAGGCCCGTTACGCCCCCGGCGCGCGGGTGGTCAAGGTTGCGGCAGCCGTCAGATCGGCCTTGCACAGCTCTGGCGATATCGCTAGCATTACTGGTAACACACCCGCCAAGCCTATGTGGACTTCGGTCCTCATGCTTAAATCGAGCGGGTTTTTTATTGCCTGCCGTTCCCCCCATGTTCCTGTCATCGATCGGGGAGCGGCATCATGACCCGCTTCACCAAGCCTCCTTTGACGCCCGCCCAGCAGCTGAGCCTGCTGGAAGCACGCGGCCTGATAATCAACGACCGTGACCGCGCAAGGCGCTTGCTGGAAGTGACCACCCTTTTCCGGCTCAGCCCCTACATGCGGCCTTTCCAGCATCTCGATGATCATGAGCACCGCTTCAAGACAGGGGCCAAGCTCGCCGAGATCGTCAACGTCTATCGATTCGACAGTGACCTCAGGCAGTTGTTGATGGTTGCCATCGAACGAGTCGAGGTTGCTGTCCGCGCCTGCATCAGCAATATCATGGCGCCTCGCTATGGCACGCACTGGTACATGGAGCGTACGAACTTCCGTAAGCACTATGATCATGCCCGGATGCTGGCAGAGCTGGAGAGCCTGCTCCACAAAGAGCGCCGACAATTCGAGCGTGATGTGGAGCAGATCAAGAGAAGCCGAGCGTCAGAGCAGGTCAAGCGGCAGCGTATTGATCGCCGCATGCGGGATAACTATCCGCGCTTCTACGCCGTATGTTACTCGGAGCCGCCGCTGCCTCCCTCCTGGGCAGCCATGGAGGAGCTCAGTCTCGGGAGTATTTCACATCTCTTCCAGGGACTGGCTCACGACAGGGATCGCAAGGCGATTGCTGAGCGCTTCGAGGTTCCCCAGAAGGTGCTGGGCAGCTGGCTGCATACTTTGACGTTTATTCGCAATATCTGCGCACACCATGCCAGGCTCTGGAACCGCGAGCTGAGTGTTCCGCCGCGCTGGGATGATGCGATACCCACACCCGACGGCCGTCCTGGCCGCAACGTTGCCCGCCGCCTTTTCACCGTAGTCATGATGCTGACCTACCTCACTCGTCAGATCAGCCCTGATACCCGCTGGCCTGCCCGTATTCAGCAACTCCTCGATGAGTACCCTGACATTCCACACAAGCCGATGGGCTTTCCGAATGATTGGCAGGCTCGCCTTGAGCAGCTTGAGCCCGTTACCGTAAGCAATACTCAGCAAGGAGGCTGATATGCCCCGTTTCTTGCACACTGCAGATTGGCAGATAGGGCGCCAGTATTCTCGGTTCGAGCCCGAGGATGCCGTCGCCCTGGCCGAGGCGCGCTTCACCGCGGTGGAGCGTCTTGCCCGCCTGGCGGCGCAGGAGAGCGTCGACGCCGTGCTGGTGGTCGGCGATATCTTCGACGCCCAGGCACTCGCTGAACGTACCCTGCACCGCACCTTCCAGGCGCTGGCCGGCTTCAGCGGCCTCTGGATCATGATTCCCGGCAACCACGACGCCGCCCTGGCGGAGAGCGTCTGGACCCGGGCGCGGCGCATCGGCGCCATCCCCGACAACGTGCACTTGCTGCTGACGCCCGAGGTGGCGCTGTTCGAGGAGATCGGCGCCGCCATCCTTCCTGCACCGCTGACCCAGCGCCAGACCCACCGCGACCTCACCGCCTGGTTCAATGATGCCGAGACCCCGCCTGGGATGGTGCGCATCGGTCTCGCTCACGGCAGCGTGGAGGGACAGCTGGCGGAAGGCATCGATGCTTCCAACCCCATCGCCGCCGACCGCGCCGACCGCGCCGCCAGCGCCCGGCTGGACTACCTGGCGCTGGGCGACTGGCACGGCCTCAAGAAGATCAACGAACGCACCTGGTACAGCGGTACGCCCGAGCAGGAGCGCTTCAAGAACAACGGTGCCGGCCAGGCGCTGCTGGTGACGCTCGATGGCCCCGGGGCGGTGCCCCAGGTGGAAGCACGGCCGATAGGCCAGCACGGCTGGTATGCCTGGCGTCAGCAGCTGTCGGTGGCCTCCGACCTCGACGCCCTGCTGGAGGAGCTGGACAAGCTGCCACCCATGTCGGTGCTCGATCTGACGCTGGAGGGTCAGCTCGACCTCGCCGGTCACCAGCGCCTGTCGCAGGCCCTGAGCGCCGAGGCCGGCCGCCATCGCAGCCTGCAGGTGGAGACGTCCGAGCTCGCTCTGGCGCCTACCGACGAGGATATCGCTGACCTGCACGCCGACGGCTATCTGGGCAATGTGATCGCCGAGCTGCAGCGCCGGCAGGAGGCGGAGAGCGAGCGCGAGGTCGCCCGCGAGGCGCTGGGCATTCTTGCTGGCATGCTGAGCACGCGTCAGCCAGACCACCGTGAGGAGAGTCAGGGATGAAGCTTTCGCGTATTCGCCTCGAGCAGTTTCAGCAGTTTCGTCAGCCGCTCGAGGTCAACGGGCTCGACGAGGGCATCAATCTGTTTGCCGGCCCCAACGAGTCCGGCAAGAGCACCCTGGTGCGCGCCATTCGCGCCGCCTTCTTCGAGCGCCACCGCTCCACCAGTCTGACCGAGCTGCAGCCCTGGGGGGACTCCTCGGCAGCGCCCGAGGTCAGCCTGGCCTTTACCTGGCAGGGGCAGGCGTGGCAGCTGGAGAAGCGTTTTCTCAAGCGCCAGCGCTGCGACCTGGTGGCCGCGGGCGAAACGCTGAATGGCGATGAGGCCGAGGAGCGCCTGGCCGAGCTCCTGGGCTTTCAGTTCCCGGGGCGGGGAGCCAGCAAGGCCGAGCACTGGGGCATTCCCGGCCTGCTGTGGGTCGAGCAGGGCGCGGGTCAGGAGGTGCGCGACGCTGTCGGTCACGCCGGCGAACATCTGCAGTCGGCACTGGCCGGGAGCCTCGGCGAGGCCCTGGGGGAAGTGACCAGCAGCAGCGGCGATGCCTTGATGCAGCAGGTGGAGCGCGAGCGCAGCCGCCTGCTGACGAGTACGGGGCGGCCCTCCGGCGAGCTTCGCGAGGCGCAGCAGACCTGCAGCACCCTGCAGGAGGACCTGGCACAGCTGGACGAGGAGGTCCGGCGCTATCAGGCAAGCGTCGACCGCCTGGGCGAGCTCAAGCAGCAGCAGCAGGAGATCGACGCCGCGCGGCCCTGGGAAGCCCAGCAGGAGAAGGCCGGTGAGGCCGAGAAGCAGCTCGAGGCCGTAGAGACGCTTCAGCAGCAGCACGCCCAGGCGCGCCGAGATCTGCAAGGGAACCAGGGTCAGCAGCGGCTCTATCGTCAGCAGCTGCAGGACTTCGAGACCCAGGCGCAGCAGCTGGTGAAGCGCCTGGAAACGAAGGAGAAGGCCCAACAGGGGGTAGAACGGTGTCAGGCCAATGATGAGCCTATTCAGCAGCGATGGGTGGAGGCCAAGGCCACCTACCTTGAGGCCGCCAGGCGCCTCAACGCCGCTCGCCAGCGTGACCATCGCCAGACCCGGCAGGCGGAGCACGATCAGCTGGCGAAGCAGGTAGCGCAGCTGGCCGATACCCTGATAAAGGCCCGCGAAAGGCGAGATTCACTGCAAGAGCTGGCCGAGCAGCAACAGGCCCATGCCGTGGATGACATGGCGCTCGGAAAGCTGCAGAAGTGCGAAGCCGAGCTCGGCAAGCTGGCCGTTCAACAGCAGGCCCTGGCCACACGGATCGGCTACTCCCTGGAGGCAGGACAGAAGGTGGCGCTGGGCGACCAGACGCTGAGCGGGGAGGGTGAAACTCGGCTGCTGGAGGAGGCCGAGCTCAGAATCCCCGGGGTGGGCAGCGTCACCATCAAGCCGGGCGGCACCGATGTGGCCGATCTGCTGCGTCAGCAGCAGCGCCTGGAAACCGAGCGCGATGCCCTTTTGCAGCAGTTGGGCGTGGCCGACCTTGCCACCGCCGAGTCGTGGGCCAGGCGCGCCGGCGAGCTCGAACAGGAAAAACAGCGCACGCTTGCTCTTCTCGAGGGTCTGGCCCCGGACGGCGTGGATGCGTTGGAACGCGAGCATCGTCTGGCCGTTCAGCGCCGCGACCGGCTGGCGGCGGAGCTCGCTCAACTCGCCGATCATGCAGGAGTGCAGCCTAAAGACGAAGAGGACGCCGATCTGCCGAGCGTGGCCCAGGCCGAGGCCGCTCTCGAGGGCGCCGGCGAGGCGTTGAAGGCGGCGGAGCAGGCCGAAGTGGATCATCGCCAGGCGCTGGGCCTGGCCGAGCAGGCCCTCGCGACTGCCGAGGCCGAGTGGCAGACGTTGCACGATGAGCTAAACGCCTCCGATCGACAGCAGCGTCAGCGCGAGGCGCGCGATGCGCTGACTGATCTCAAGGTGGAAGAGGAGCGCCTGGCCACCTCGCTGCAGGCGCTCGAACGCCAGATCGACGACGCCAACCCCGAACTGCTGGCTCAGGATGTCGAGCGCTTCACCCAGGCGGCGGAGGCCATGCGGCGCCACGCCAGGGAGCGTGAGGCCGAGATCACCCAGCTAGGCGTTCGCCTGGAAACCCTTGGCGCCAACGGCCTGGAAGAGCGGCGTGACGAGAAGCGCCAGCAGCTGGAGGCCCAGCAGCGTCGTCATGACCAGCTCCAGCGCCGTGCCGATGCGCTGGCGCTGCTGCTGACGCTGCTCAGGGAGCAGCGCCGCGAGGTCACTGTCCGGCTGCAGGCTCCGCTGCAGAAGCACCTCAACCGCTACCTTACGCTGCTGTTTCCCGGGGCCGAGCTCACCGTGGACGAAGAGCTGAAGCCCGGTACGCTGATACGCACGGATGCCGGCTCGGAAGAGCGCGGCGACCTGGAAGCGTTGAGCTTCGGGTCCCGGGAGCAGATGGGGCTGATTAGCCGCCTGGCCTATGCCGACCTGCTCAAGGAGGCCGGCAAGCCGACCCTGATCATCCTCGACGACGCCCTGGTGCACTGCGACCGCAACCGCCGCGAGCAGATGACGCGTATCCTCTTCGACGCGGCCCAGCGGCACCAGATCCTGATGTTCACCTGCCACCCGGAAAACTGGCAGGACCTGGGGGTGATGCCCCGCGACATTCGGGCATTGAAGGGGCAGTCACAGGCAGGCCAGGCAGTGAGCTCCGTCGATCTCTAAGCCAAGCGCTTCGATGGCTGTGAGCCTTCCAAGCGCCGTACCATCGACCGGAATAGCGGCCAGGGCCAATCGGGCACCGGAACCAGCCAGCGTCACGACGTGGTGTTGCCCGGCCCGGAGGTGCGCCTGCTCGGGGTAGAGCAGTACCACCGACTGACAGTTATAGGCCGTGGCATAAGCGGTTAGCTGGTAGAGATCCGCTGCCGAGAGGGCGGCCAGTGGGTCAGGACCTTCGATCCGCTTCCACTTGGTATCCAGGATGACCACCGGGAGTCCGCTCTCGTCCAGCAGGCTGATATCCGGCCGCATCAGCAGTCGGCCGCGGCCGCTCTCCTCGTGACCCAGGTGGCGCCGCAGACCCTGCTCCATCAGCTTGAGCCCGTGGCGCCGCGCCAGCGGGCGCAAGCGGCTGGCGCTGTAGCGCTCGAAGAGGCGGTTCATGTCGAAGAGCAGGCTGAAGGCCTGCTGGCGCCCGGAGCGGGCATCCAGGAACTGGCCATCCAGGAACAGGTGGGCCAGCGCTACCAGCGGAGCATAGCGGCTCTGCATCCGGTTGAGCTGCTCGGTCTTGGGGCCGCGCTCGTAGGGCGCCAGAGTGCCAACCTCGCCGAAGCGCATGCGCAGGGCGTGGAGCTGCTGGACGAGTAGGGGACTGGTGGCGAGCGAGATCACCAGCCGCAGTGCGGAATGCAGCAGCCGGTTGACCGGGATGTCGGCAACCAGCTCGCTGTAGCGGCAGGCGATGCGCTGGGGCTTGAATAGGTTCTCGCGCTGCTGGCGCACCAGGTCGATGCGACCGCGTACCTGATCCAGGGTGTCGTCGATGTCTCGGTAGTCGCGCAGCAGCCCTTGCTGCAGCTGGCGCTCCAGCAGGTTGGCGAAGTGCCGGATAAAGAGATCCAGCAGGGTAGTGCGGCTGGTGGCCAGCCCTGCGCCAAGTGTGTCCAGGCCCTCCAGATCGCCGGCATAGGCGAGCATGGTCAGCAGGGTGCTGCGCTGCTGCTCCTCGGTCTGATAGGGGGTGAGCTTGGGCAGTACCTCCACCTGCAGGCCGTCCACCTGCACCACTCCGCAGAACTGGGTGAACTTGATCCGGCGGTGACCCCACTGCAGGCAGCCAGGCGGCAGCACATCCTCGGCGGCGGCCAGGGCCTCCACCTCGTGGGGTGACACGTCACGCCCTTCACCGACAGCAAGCCAGCCGTGCTCATAGGCGGTGAGCTGCCTCATGCCTCGGCTTCCAGCGACTCGTAGATCTTCCTTATGGCATCGGCGCTGATCTCGCCGGGCAACTTGACCCGGTAGTCGGGGCGCTCCAGCAGCGAATCGCCATTACCGGGGAAGAGCCGAGTCGGATCGAGGATCTCGACGGTGATCAGCTGCTGCTCTACATCGGCGCCTTCGTCGGCCAGCACGCGGCGGATCTGTCGCCAATCGTCGTAGAAGTACTCGGCCAGCATCGGGATGATGTCGTAGACCATCACCCGACGCAGGGCCTCGAGATCCTTCACCTCGGTGAAGTAGGCGTGGCCGAAGGTCTGATCGCGGTGGAGCAGGTAGCGCAGGCGCAGGTTGATCGCCTCCAGCAGGGCACGCAGGTTGAGCAGCCCACCTTCGCCGTCGGGGATATAGCCGTCCCCCTGGCTGCCGGGAATACGCCTGGGCTCCGGCATCAGCTCCTGGAAGTGGAAGCGCCGGCGCAGGGCGGCATCCATCAGGGCGATGGAGCGGTCGGCGGTGTTCATGGTGGCGTAGATGTCGAGGTTCTTGGGTACCCCGAACCGGTCGCTGGAATAGGGCAGTACCAGCTCGATTCCTTCGACCAGCATACCTTCTTCGTCCCACCAGGCGCGCTTGTCGGTTTCGATCAGGGTGATCAACTCGCCGAAGATCCGCGAGATGTTGCCGCGGTTGATCTCGTCGATGAAAAGCGCGTAGCGCTGATGGGGATCCTGACTGGCCCGTTGGCAGAACGCCTTGAAGAGGCCATCGCGCACTTCATAGCTGATACCGCCGTCCTCGGCGGTCTGTGGCCTGATACCCTCGACGAAGTCTTCATAGCTGTAGGACTGGTGGAAGGTCACCGTCAGGTGGCGCTTGATGCGGGCGTCGTCGCTGGCGGGTCCCTGTCTGAGCTGGGCGAGTTTCTCTCGCAGCCCCTCGCCGGCCTCTTCCCAGTCGCCAGTGAGCACCCAGTGGCCGCCGGGCTGCTTGTCGAAGATCAGCGGCGGCTGGCGCTTCTCCTCGGCATACTTGACGGTGCTGGACTCCAGCACAGTATGGATCTGCAGGGCTCCCCAGCAGGTGGCCCGCAGGTTGGGGCTGTTGGGCCGCCCTTGCACCCGGGCCTTAGCCTTGAAGTAGGGATGGATGAGCAGGTCATTCACGGTGGCATTGCCGCCCAGGTCGGCCAGCGCCAGAGCAATGGCTTCCCACCAGGCGGTGTTAGCCAGCTGCTCTTCCAGCCACTCGCCGGTGGGTGCTTTCTTGGCCTCGCTTTCGTAGCGAGGCATTAGGTGCTTCTGCAGATGGTACGTCTTGCCGGTGCCGGGCGGGCCGTAGAAGATCGTGTTGACCGGGCGGGCCATCTGGATGGCCTGCTGCTTGGAGGACGTGGCCTTGGCGGTGGAGACCTTCACCGGCGGTAGCGTCTCCCACAGCTTGCCAATCAGCTTGGCCGAGGGCGACTTGATCTCGATGCCTGACCCCTGGGGCGACCAGTTCTGCCCGTCGGTGGTGCCTGCCTGGAGGTCGGCCATGCTGATATAGGCGTCCACGCCGGGATCACGCAGGTCGGTCAGAGTGATATCGACGAAGCGGGCCGTCTCGCCGTTGGCGGCTCGCTCGGCGTTGTAGTGATCATCCTCGTAGGGTGCCGAGGCGATGTTGCCCCGGGCGATCAGCCCGCGAGGCTCCTGCCCCACCCGCACCAGATAGAAGGTGTCACCCTCGCGGGGTTGGGTGGAGGCGGTGCGCCAGGGCAGGGTGACGTTCTCATCACTGGCGATCTTCAGGCGGTCGTCCTGGTAGGTCTTCCAGGGCCAGTGCTTCGGGTTCCAGGCCATGAGCCAGGTGCCGGGGGAAGGTCGCCACTGCTCCACCCAGGGGGAATCATAGAAGTCCACCGGCTCGCCGCTCTCATTCTCGAGGCGCTGGCGCAGGGCCCGCAGCAAGCGGTCAATCTCCACATCCGACATCTTGCGTAGCCGCTTCAGCGGAATCTTTTCAAAATGCTCGAGCAGGGCGTACTTGTCGAGGCTGGTGCAGATCCGCTCGAACTCATCCGGGAAGAGCATCCAGCGCAGCATATGGCGGAACTGGCGGTAGCCTTCGCGAGGTACGGAGGCCAGCCACTCCGAGAACCCCCAGGGGTCAGCAAGGTGCTGCTGGCGCTGCGCCTTAGGCAAGGCCTTGATGGCCTCGGCAATATGAATCAGAAAGGTCAGCTCCCTCCAGCGGTGGGTGTTATAGGCCGTGCCGGAGTGAGCGGCACCGGAGAGGATCGAGTCGCTGAGGAGAGGGTGGTCGCTGTCCAGGGGCTCTTTGCCAAGGAGCCAGAGCTCCTGAATCAAGCTGCGCTTGGTACTTGGGTTGATATTGTGTGGGAACAGCAAGAGCACCCAGTGCAGCTCCGCCATCAGCCGGGCTGCCTGGGGCGAGGCCTCTGCCAGCTGCTGTCTGAGCTTGTCGAGATAGCTGTTGTTGCCCTCCAGCGGGTTCTGGATAAAGGCCTGGTTCAGCTCCGCCAGAAGCTCTTGTGTCCAAAGGGACTCGCCGCCGAACAGGCTGCCATCCTCGATCAGGCAGAGGTTTCGCCAGTGCTGTGCTGCCTCGAGCAGGGCGGGGACATGACTGCTGTGATGGTAACGGCTCATGCGACGGCATCCCTGTTGTACGCAAACTGATAAACGAGGTTATCACCCTCCAGCCGACCTGCGTGCCTTGTGGAAGGCACTGCTACCTTTTGACGGTCAAGAAATGTTACAAGGCCGGCTTCGACCACTGTGCCCGCTCTCGCGCCGGTGATATCCTAAGCCGATTGGGTGACTGCCCAGAGCAACAAATGGACTTAGGTCGATGTAATGCGACATGGGATGTCGGACCCGCCTGCCAGCCTCTCCGCCACATCCCCGTCGCCGTCGGCCACAGGAGGGGAGGCATGCAGGAGCACGCGATGCACGATATGGGAGCCCAGGCTCACTACGCCCCCGGTGCGCGGGTGGTCATCCGCGATTGCGAATGGATCGTGCGCCGGGCCGACCCCAGCGACGATGGCGGCTACGTGCTTACCGTGGATGGCCTCTCGGAGCTGGTCAGCGGCAAGAGCGCTCAGTTCCTCACCCGACTGGAAGAGGCCGCCGACGCCATCCGCGTGCTCGACCCGGCCGAGACCCGCTTCGAGCAGGATCTCTCCCCCGGCTTCGAGAAGAGCCGCCTGTTCATCGAGACCCAGCTGCGCCAGATCACCCCGGCGGATGAGCGCATCCACCTGGGCCACCGCGCGGCCATGGACCCGGTGCCCTACCAGCTCGACCCCGCCCTGCAGGCGCTGAAGCAGACGCGCCAGCGCATCCTCATCGCCGATGCCGTGGGCCTGGGCAAGACCCTGGAAGCCGGCATCCTGATGACCGAGCTGATGCGTCGCGGCCGCGGCAAGCGCATCCTGGTGCTTACCCTCAAGAGCATGATGACCCAGTTCCAGAAGGAGCTGTGGAACCGCTTCACCATCCCGCTCACCCGGCTCGACTCCGCCGGCCTGCAGCGGGTGCGCAACCATATCCCGGGCAACCACAACCCCTTCTACTACTACGACAAGTCGATCATCTCCATCGACACCTTGAAGCAGGACAACGAGTACCGCCGCCACCTGGAGCAGGCCTACTGGGACATCATCGTTATCGACGAGGCCCACAACGTGGCCGAGCGCGGCTCGAGCTCCCAGCGTGCCAGGCTGGCCCAGCTGCTCGCCGGGCGCTCCGATACGCTGATCATGCTCTCGGCCACCCCCCACGACGGCAAGGCGAAGAGCTTCGCCAGCCTGATGAACATGCTCGACCCCACGGCGATCTCCGACCCGGAGGACTACGCCCGGGAAGACTTCAGCGACAAGGGGCTGGTGATCCGCCGCTTCAAGAAGGACATCCGCGACCAGGTGGCCCAGGAGTTCAAGGAGCGGGTGGTAAAGGATATCTACCTGGATGCCTCGCCGGAGGAGGAGGCCGCCTACCAGGCGCTGCTGGAGGTGCCCTTTACCTACCGCGGCGAGCATGCCCTTGGGAAAAACAGCCCGGAGCGCAACGGCCAGCTGGTGCGTATCGGCCTGCAGAAGGCGATCTTCAGCTCGCCGGCGGCGGCCCGGGTCTCCGTGGAGCAGCGCATCCGCAAGCTCCAGGGCAGCGAGGCCAACCCCCGCCAGCCAAGCGACGACGAGCGGGTCGAGATCCAGGCACTGCACAGCCTGCTGCTGGCGCTTGGCAACGTGGATGTCGCCCACTTCAGCAAGTACCGCGAGCTGCTCGGGCTGCTCAAGAGCGCGGAATTCGGCTGGAAGAAAAGCGACAGCGAAGACCGCCTGGTGATCTTCTCCGAGCGCATCGAGACCCTGCACTGGCTGCAGGGCCAGCTGCAGGCGGATCTCAAGCTCAAGAATGATGCCATCCGCATCCTGCATGGCGGCATGAGCGATATCGAGCAGCAGGAGATCGTCGAGGCCTTCGGCAAGCCGGAGGCGCCGCTGCGCCTTCTGCTCTGCTCCGACGTGGCAAGCGAGGGCATCAACCTGCACTACCTCTCGCATCGCCTGGTGCACTTCGACCTGCCCTGGTCGCTGATGGTGTTCCAGCAGCGCAACGGCCGCGTGGACCGCTACGGCCAGGAACGCACGCCCATCATCACCTACCTGATCAACCGCAGCGACAACCCCCGGGTGCGCGGCGACCAGCGCATCCTGGAGATCCTCAAGGAGAAGGACGAGCAGGCCTACAAGAACATCGGCGACCCGGCCACCTTCATGAAGGTCCACGACCCGGACGCGGAGGAGGCCCTGACCATGGAGGCCATGGCCGAGGGCACCGCTGCCGAGGCTTTCGACGCCCAGTACCAGCCCGATACCAGCAACGAGGGCGACGATCTGCTGGCGCTTTTCCTCAACCCCGACGCCGCCGCCTTGCCGAGCCAGCAGGCGGCCGTGAGCGGGGAAGGCAGCGGGGAAGGAGAGAAGGCGTCGCCCACGGTGGAGCGCTTCAGCCTGTTCGAAAGCGACTTCGCGTTCGCCCGCCAGGCCCTGGAGGCGCTCAACCGCGAGCGCAAGCAGGTCAGCTTCAGCGCCAACCCCGAGCGCCATACGCTGACCCTGACGCCCCCGGACGACCTCGACTATCGCTTCCGCTTCCTGCCGCCGGAGATCCGCCCGGTGGACGGCAGCCTGGTGCTCACCGCCGACAAGGCGCGCTTCGAGCAGGAGATCCGCCGCAGCCGCCAGGACGAGAACGCCTGGCCCAAGCTCCACTACCTCTGGCCCCAGCACCCCGCCATCCAGTGGCTGCAGGACCGCCTGCTGGCCCAGGTGGCGCGCCACAGCGCCCCGGTGCTGGTGCTGCCCGAGACCGACGCCGTGGCCCGGGCCCTGGCGCCGGGGGAAAGCGTCTTCCTGGTCAGCGGCCTGATCCCCAACCGCAAGGCCCATCCGGTGATCTGGGAGTGGTTCGCCATCCGCTGCCGGCCGGGGCAGGGGGGCGCGCCGGAGATCGAGGTGCAGCCCGCCGAGGCCTGGCTGCGCCAGCTGCCGCTGGACAGCCAGCTGCCCAACCGTGCCCGCCCGGTCGACCTCGGCGCGCTCGAGGCCCTGCGCGGCCCGGTGATCGACGCCGCCCGGGGCGAGATGCACCGCCGCCAGCAGCGCTACACCGAGCAGACGGCACCCAGGCTGGCCGAGCAGCTCGACAAGCTCCAGGCCCTGAAGGGGCGCCAGGTGCAGCAGCTGGAGATGCAGCTTGCGGGCTCGAAGCAGGCCGACCACTTCAAGGCCGCCAGAAAGGAAGAGCGGCTCAAGCGCATCGATCGGGTGTTTGCCGACTACCAGGCCTGGGTGCAGGACACCCACACCATCGAGCCGGTGCCCTATCTCCAGATCATCGCCGTGTTGACCCGCGAAACCGATTAACCGGGTCGGGCAAGGGAGCAGAAACCGATGGCCGTTCAAGACACCGCCGCCACCTTCGTTGGCCTCACCAACGACAACGAATTCTTCAGCCCTCACTACCTGGCCGAGGTGTTCGAGGGCGACCTGGCCGACACCATCAAGGCGTGGGAGAGCGCCGACGCGGCGCCCCATCGCGCCCTGCGCAACCTCAACCAGGACTACTTCGCCCTGCGCCACCGGCTCAAGGGCGAGCGCAGCGCCACCGCCCGCATTCGCCAGCAGCGGGAGTTCTTCCGCGCCCTGATGGGCGTGCTGGGCCTGCCCTGGCAGCCGGAAAACCGGCAGCTGGGCCCCACGGCCGAACTGCCGGTGCTCGCCGCCCTGGGCGACCAGCTCTGGGTGCTGGGTGCCCTGGACGCCAACAACGAGGGCGAGGACCCGCTCTCGCTCACCCTGCACGGCAATCAGCTCTTCGGCGAAGGCCCCCACCATCAGGCCCTGGTGGGCGCCAGCTGGTACCGCATCCTCGACGAGGCGGTGCTGCGCCAGACCCCCGGGCACCACGAGAGCCCGCCGCGCTGGGTGCTGCTGATCTCGGATCGCCAGGGCATCCTGATCGACCGCTACAAGTGGTCCCAGAACCGCATGCTGCGCTTCGACTGGGAGGAGATCCTCGGCCGGCGCGACGACAAGACCCTCAAGGCCACCGCCGTGCTGCTGCACCGCGAGAGCCTGGCCCCGGACGAAGGGCAGAGCCGCCTCGACGGCCTGGACGAGAACAGCCACAAGCACGCCTTCAAGGTCTCCGACGACCTCAAGTACGCCCTGCGCCAGGCCATCGAGCTGCTCGGCAACGAGGCCGCCGAGCAGCTCATCGACCAGGCCCGGGAGCGCAAGGCGGGCATCTACACCGGCGCCAACGCCCTGGACCCGGAGCAGCTCTCCCGGGAGTGCCTGCGCTACATGTACCGCATCCTCTTTTTGTTCTACATCGAGGCGCGCCCGGAGCTCGGCTACCTGCCGCACCGCCACGACGCCTGGCGCAACGGCTACAGCCTGGACAGCCTGCGCGACCTGGAGATGGTGCGCCTGACCACCGAGCAGAGCCGCCAGGGCAGCTACTTCCACCAGAGCCTGGAGCGCATGTTCGCCCTGATCTACCAGGGGTATGCCCCCAGCCGCCAGGCCGACCAGCTCCACGAGAGCGCCACCAACGCCTTCACCCTGCAGGGGCTCGACAGCCACCTCTTCGACCCCGCCCGCACCCCGCTTCTCGGCCGCGTGGTGTTCAGCAACGAGACCCTGCAGCGGGTGATCCGCGCCATGTCGCTCACCCGGCCCAGCACCTCGGGAAGAGGCGGCAAGCAGCGCCGCGGCCGGGTCAGCTACACCCAGCTCGGCATCAACCAGCTCGGCGCCGTCTACGAGGCGCTGCTCAGCTACCGCGGCTTCTTCGCCACCGAGGAGCTCTATGAGGTCGCCCCCAGGGGGCAGAACATCAACCCCGACGAGCTGGAGACCGGCTACTTCGTCACCCGCGAGCAGCTCGAGGAGTTCCGCGACGACGAGCGCGTCTACGATCACGTGGACGGCAAGAAGAGCCTGCGCGTGCACCCCAAGGGCAAGTTCATCTACCGCCTGGCCGGGCGCGACCGCGAGAAGAGCGCCAGCTACTACACCCCCGAGGTGCTCACCCGCAGCCTGGTGAAGTACACCCTGAAGGAGCGGCTGGGCGAGGAGATAAGCGCCGACGATATCCTCAAGCTCAGCATCTGCGAGCCCGCCATGGGCAGCGCGGCCTTCCTGAACGAGGCCGTCAACCAGCTGGCCGAGGCCTACCTCACCCGCAAGCAGCAGGAGCTGGGCGAGCGCATCCCCCACGAGGCCTATCAGCAGGAACTCCAGCGGGTGAAGTTGCATATCGCCGATCACAACGTCTTCGGCGTCGACCTGAACCCCATCGCCGTGGAGCTGGCCGAGGTATCGCTCTGGCTCAATGCCCTCTCCGGCGGCCACAGCGTGCCCTGGTTCGGCTACCAGCTGTTTACCGGCAACAGCCTGATCGGCGCCCGCCGCGAGGTCTACGCCACCCGCACCCTGACCAAGCAGGCCAAGGAGGGCTACTGGTACCACCAGGCCCCGCGCCGGCTCCCTCCCGAGAGCCTGTTAAACCACCCTGTAGGAGCCCAGATTTCTGGGCGATCGGACGCTGATGCGGGCAACGACGCCACCGCGGGCCGCCGCCCGGACGAGATCTACCACTTCCTGCTCCCGGACCCCGGCATGGTGGGCTACAGCGACAAGGTGGCCAAGCAGCTGCGCCCCGAGGCGTTCGCCAAGATCAAGGCGTGGAAGAAGGCCTTCTGTGCGCCCCTGGACGAGAGCGAGATCGACCTGCTCAAGAGCCTCTCCGACGCCGTGGACCGCCTGTGGCGCGAGCACACCCAGATGCTTGCCCAGCATCGGCGCCGCACCCAGGACACCGCCCCCCTGTGGGGGCAAGGCGGGGAGGCGGTCCACACCAGCACCCGCGAGAAGGACGACCTGCACCGCACCGGCATCTTCAATACCCATGCCCGCATCGCCTCGCCCTATCGGCGCCTGAAGCTGGCCATGGACTACTGGTGCGCCCTCTGGTTCTGGCCCCTGGAGCGGGTGGACGAGCTCCCCAACCGCCAGAAGTGGCTGTTCGACCTCAACACCCTGCTTAACAGCGCCGGCACCTTTACCTTCGCCCCGGAGCAGGCCAGCCTGCTGGAAGGCGACGCCCAAGCCCCGGCCGACGCCGCGCCTGAGCAGGCCGCCGACGGTGAACCGGCCCAAGCGGACGCCTTCGCCAAGCCGGTAGAGGACCTCTTCGCCGCCGACGAGCCCCAGCAGCGCCTGCATGAGCAGGCGAGGCCAGAAACCCGGGCTGCACGCGATGTCAGCAACCAGCGCGGCGAGCTCAACCTCGAGAAGCTCTTCGCCAACCCCTTCTTCAATACCCTGGCCATCGCCAACGAGCTGGGCGAGCAGTACCGCTTCTTCCACTGGGAGCTCGCCTTCGCCGATATCTTCGCCCATCGCGGCGGCTTCGATATCACCCTGGGCAACCCGCCCTGGCGACGGGTTGCATGGGAAGAATCGGGTGTGATGGGTGACTTTAATCCACGCTTTGTTCTTCACAACCTAAGGGCAACGGAGATAGTAAATGAGCGGGAAGCCGCCTTTGCTCGCAGCCCCGAATTGGAAGCCTCATGGTTTAGCGAGTTGGCCGAGGCCGAAGGTGGTCAAGAATTTCTAAACGCGCCGCAGAATTACCCTCAGCTGGCCGGGCAGAAGGCCAATCTCTACAAATGCTTTCTGCCCCGGGCCTGGGCTAATGCCAACGAGCAGGGCATCAGCGGCTTCCTGCATCCGGAGGGTATCTATGACGATCCCAAGGGTGGCACCTTCCGGCGCGAGGTATACCCACGGCTTAGGGCGCATCATCAGTATCAGAACGAGAAGAAACTCTTCCCGATTGGTAACCGCAACAAGTTCAGCGTCAATGTCTATGGTCCCTACCGGGGGCAGGTGAATTTCGACAATATCGCCAATCTTTTCATGCCTTCTACCGTTGATGGCAGCTATGTCGACCCCGTTAACCGGTTGGTAGGTGGCATCAAAAATGATCAGGACGAGTGGAACCTCGAAGGCCATCCTGACCGCATTATAGAAGTAGGCCAGCATGAGCTGGCGCTATTTGCCCAACTCTACGATGAGGCCGGCACTGATGCCTTGGAAGCCAGCTTACCCGCCCTGCACGCCCGGCAGCTGATGGCAGTGTTGGAAAAGTTTGCCGCGCAGCCTCGTCGTTTGGGCGACCTGAAAGGCCAGTATTACTCCACTTATATGTTTGACGAAACGGCTGCTCAAAAGGACGGCACGACCAAGCGAGAAACGCGATTCCCGGAAAACCCAGAAGAATGGATACTCTCCGGCCCGCATTTCTTCGTCGGCAACCCGTTCTTCCAGACGCCCAAGCGTGTTTGCGAAACTCACCGGGCTTACGACAATCTCGACCTGCAAACCCTGCCGGACGACTACCTGCCGCGCACAAACTATGTGCCCGCCTGCGACCCCGCCACCTACCGCGCCCGCACCCCGCGCGTCACTTGGGTGGAGGAGGGCGAGCACCGGGAGCGGCTGGTGACGGAGTATTATCGCTGGATAAACCGTAGGATGTATGGTGCATCCTCAGAACGCTCATTAATTGGGAGCATCGTGCCAAAGCAGGCTGGCCATATTCACCCCGTGCTCTCCACAACCTTTAAGAGTTCTGAACACCTCCTGAGCTTTGCTGCTGCATGCTATTCGGTGGTCTCCGATTTCTTCCTGAAAACCACCGGTAAAGCAGATGTGTATGGGTCTACCCTTCGCACATTTCCGCTGGTAGAAACTGAGGCAGCTAAAGCTAGAGTACTGGCACTAACAGCGGTGACCAACCACTACGCTGACCTCTGGCAATCCAACTGGCAAGATTCCTTCCGCCAGCAGCAGTGGGCCGCCGCAAAATCGGTGCCGAACGGTGCCTTGCCGCGGGACTTCTTCGCCAACCTCACCCCGGAATGGCAGCGCCATAACGCCCTGCGCAGCGACTACGCCCGCCGCCAGGCCCTGGTCGAGATCGACGTCCTCGTCGCCCAGGCGCTGGGCCTCACCCTGGAAGAGCTACTCACCATCTACCGCGTGCAGTTCCCGGTGATGCGCCAGTACGAGGCCGACACCTGGTACGACCAGAACGGCCGCATCGTCTTCACCCCCAGCAAGGGCCTCGTCGGCGTCGGCCTGCCCCGCAAGGCCAAGCCCGCCGAGCTCAAGGAAGGCACCCACTACTCCATCGAATCCCCCGAGCGCACCGAGTACGGCATCGCCCTCGGCTGGGAGGAGATCAAGGACATGCAGGAAGGCGTCGTCCGCAAGACCTATGAAGACGACACCCTCCCCGACGGCCCCTGGGAAACCACCGTGGCCTACCAGGCCCCGTTCTTCCGCCCGGATCGGGAGGAGGACTATCGGGTGGCGTGGGAGATTTTTGAGGAGGTACAGTCATGAAGTTGATGTCTTTAAAGGCGGCAATTCTTTCAGCTTCTCTAGTTATGGTTGGAGTTTCTGACGCGGCAACCTACAACATGAGGCACCACCAGAATCATGGTCATTGGTCGTCCATGGAGCTCTATCTGGGTCAGGAGCGATTTTTTAGAGCAGTCAATGCTGTTGCTTATAGCGATGGGTTTTTGGCTGTTGATCATTATCCGGGTAACTGTGGCGATCCGGTAATTAGCACGCGCATTGAAACCGATGAAATTCAGTCAGAGACAGCAGGTGGTGTCTACTATCGGGCGGATATGCGAGTTGACCGACGTGAGGTCCAGAATGGCCTGGTCGAAGTCCAGCTGGAACGTGGTGATTCTGGTATGTACTTGTTTTATATGGTCCCAGAGAAGGGGCGGCTGTTACAGGATATGCGCAATGGAAATACTCTGAGATTCCAGTTTTCAGGAGATAATATTGATACCTGGTATCTTGAGTTTGGGCTTCGCGGTTCCATGGCAGCGATCAATCGTGCCGCCGCCATGTGTCGCCAGGCCTCACAAGGTCCGGAAGAATTCTTCCGGCAGGAAGGTGCTCCGCAGCAAGGAGCGGAGTCCTTCTTCTGATCGCCCCTTCCTCAGAGACGAGACATACAAGAAGCAATATAAGGGAACATGATGAGCATCAAAATTTTGGCGACCGTAGGGGCTGTACTCCTGCTGGCAGGCTGCACGACAGTCGGCGTGACTCCTGTCAATTCTACCGCGGCCAAACCGGCCAACTGTCAGCTAGATGTTTATGCAAGTGAGACGGAAATCTATCGTCCTTTCCAAACGGCCTGCTTGATTGATTCTCGCACCGGGACCACTCTGTTCCATCGCCGCGATGCCGCCGCAGCAATTGACCATGCCCGCAAGGAAGCCTGCGGTTGTGGTGCTGATGCTATCCTTGTTCAGTCGGCCGATACGCAAGGCGTCACCATGGCTACCTGGGGGCAGGGCAAAGCCATTGTTCGCGCCATCCGTTATACCGATTGATCCTATTGCTGGGCATCCTGTGACGGATGCCCTTAGCACGCAGGAGCCAAGATGAAAGAATACAAGATTTACCGCTATCCCGAAGGCCGCCACGAAGCCGTCAAGCAGGGCTGGTCATGGCCAGGCTTCTTCTTCGGTCCCATCTGGGCGCTGGTGAAGAAGATGTGGGGCCTGGGCGCCGGCCTGCTCGTCGCGGTGATTGTGCTGGCCATGTTCCCCGTAGAGAGCGCTGTTGGCCTGCTGGCTACGTTGATTTCATTGGGCATCTATATCGCCTGCGGTATCAACGGCAACCGCTGGCGCGAGAAGCACCTCACCAGCCGTGGCTATGATCATGTGGATACCGTCTCGGCATCGAATCCCGACGGGGCAATTGCTCTCTATCTCAAGGGGCGGTATGCAGATGAATAAGTATGAATACTCTCATTTCTAGCTTTTTATCATGCCATTTTTTATGGCGATGGAGTGATTTACGCGTCCGCGCAAATATAAATCCTTTAATTTCCACTTTGGCTTCAATGGTTATGGCGTTACCAAATTGGATATGAGTGATAAACTTTACTCTCAAAATTTTTTACAATGAAGGTGGTTGAAAATGAGCCTTACTTCAGTTGATATGATTGCCAAGTCAGAGGATCAAAGAAAAAGAGGTCGTTATCAAGAAGCTCTTGTTTCCGCACAAAAGGCTGTTGAGCTAGAGCCGCAAAGCCCCCAGGCATGGTGGAATGTTGCTATTAATCAAGTTCTATTAGGATTTAGGCGTGAGGCAATAGCTTCTCTGGAGAAAACTGTTGAATTATGGCCTATGGCAGATGGGGCTTGGGCTCAGTTGGGTAAAGCACTGGCTGAAGAAAAAAAATTTATTGAAGCAAAGGAATGTCTTCACGAGGCGCTGGAGATTAATCCATATCAAAGCTTAGCCCTGCTTGAAATTTCCAAGATTTACTCTTCAGAGAACATTGAAATACAAGACTTTGATGAAATTGAAGTGTTGAAAAAAATTGAAGAGAAGAACGGTCTGCAAAGCTATCAAGCAAGTCGGCTTGGATATATTTCCTTTAGAAAAAGTTTGGTTCATGAGGCAATAAAGTACTGGGAGACATCTTCTGTTTCATTATCAAGCCCCGTGGATTTTTTTAACTTAGGCGTTGCCTATAATGATTCAAGCGTTTCTCGTTTTATTGATGCGATGGATGTTTGGCAGCTAAATGCTGAACTTTTCCCACATTATGAGCAGTCAAAGGCAGCTCTTTCTCAAAATCGAAATAGATTCTCTAGTTTGTTTAGTGAGGTAGTTGGTGCTAGCTCTAGATGTGATGATAATAACTCGAGGTATGATGTTTACATTAATCCTTTTCATCTTTTAAATATTCCAGAAGAAGTTTCAATTAATGATGTAGGCCCCAAGGATATAAAAAAGCATAGGCGTGCCTTGCTTCAAGAGATGGAACTTGAAGATGGTCGCATTGATTGGCTTGGCGGTACAAAGCTTGATAAGTCAAAGGTTATCGAAGTTTGCGAGGAGCTAAATAATAACAATCTGAGACACTTTCATGGTGTCGTTTTCAAAGATAAATGTTTGATGGATTTTCTTCATTCTGGATCTTCTCGGTTCTTTGTTAGTGACCCTGCAGATAGTGGTTCCCGTGTTTCACTCCTTGAGGAAGTTTATTGTGGAGGTGATGACTTCAGGATATGGCTAGGTAAGTATTATGGCGAACAGTTGTCCAGGCTAATCTCATATGCCGTAAAGCAAAACAAAGCCAGTTTTTTGAAAGTTGCTTTGGCAAGAAGGAGCTGGATCGATGAGGTAAGCTTTGACAAAGCTTTAGAGCCAGCAGGAAGATATATTGATGCGTTGATGGAAGATTTTAATGGGTTGATTGATGATTGTGAGAAAAATAAAAAGATAGTTAAGCCATTGCTGGATTTAGAAGTTTGCAAAAAAATCATTAGAACTCTTGACGCCTTGCCCATTGGGGTTGGCGTGCAAAACACAAAATTTGTAGAATCGCTTCGACGCTGTGCCATTTTGTCTGTGAAATTTAATGCACCCTTTGAGGATGCATTCGAATTCATTAATACTGCTAGTGGTCTATTATATATCTCAGGCAGAGATAAATCTCAACTTGATGATGACTATGCACAGATTGAAAGCTTGAAAGAAGAGCAAAAGAAAAATGAAGTTAGGCTTCAGAGTAAGTCTGGTGAGAAATGGGAAATATTGAAGAGTGGTGTAAGATGTGGCTCAGCTTTTATTGCCGCTGAAGATGTTTCAGGAGTTACATGGGGGGCCACTATTACTGGCGACTCAAAACGTCCGAGGCATGATTTTTTGGTTAGTTTTAAGAGCGAAAGGGGGCATTCAATAAATTTTTCTTGGAGTGCTAGTGGAGGCGTTGACCCATCAAGATATTTCAATGATATGGCTAATGCTATACTGATTTTTATCTTTCCTTCTGTACTTGAAAAAATTAAAAAAAATATCCATAGTGGTAGGGCTCAAAAAATTGGTAATTGTGTCCTGAGTGAGAGAGGTGTTAAATACGATGTAAGAGGTTGGTTTTTTACGCATAGTCATTTTGTCTCATGGAGAAATTTAGATGTGAGTATAAAGAATGGGGTTGTTTGCGTAAGAGATAGGCATCAACCTAAGGAGAAGACAGAGTTTAATGTCATCGATACTGAAAACTCTTTCGCTCTCACAGTCCTTCCCTCAATTATGACCGAGCAGGTGTAATATGCGTGAATATTCAAGTGTTGGCATCGATAAGCGTCTATTGAATGTTCTTAACAACCTGTATGCGATTGAAGTACGCCTTTCTAAGATAGATGACGGAGGGGCAATGTTAAGGAATATTGAGAAAATTAAGGATGAATTTGAAGATATGGGGCTTTTCTATGAAAATCCTCATGGTCAGAAATTCAAAGAAACCCGGACAGATCTGGAGGCTACTATTTCAGGCGAAGGGTTGGACAACTTATATGTTGTAGAAGTAATTAAGCCTATAGTTCGCTATGGAAATAAAGAGGTGTCGGCAGTAGCGCAAAAAGGTATTGTTATTGTTGAATCTAAAGGAGCTTGATCGTCATGAATAAAACATTTGACTTTGCTATAGACTTGGGGACTACGAATTCGCTCATAGCTAAATTTGAGCATGGTGAGGTTCAAGTCTTTAAGGATCCGGCCGGACTGAAAGAAACGCTGCCCTCTGTCATAGGCTTTAGAAACAATAGAATACTTGTCGGGGAGCAGGCTAGAACTTTTGTGACACGAGATCCTAGCAATGTTGCCAGTCGCTTTAAAAGAAAGATGGGGACATCAGAGGTTGTCAGTTTAAATGTTGGATCCAAGACGCCGGTTGAGCTATCTTCAATTATCTTAAAAGAGCTCAAGGGTTTTGTCCATACGGGTCAAGTAGTGGAGTCGGCGGTTATTACAATTCCTGCTTCCTTCGATACGGTACAATCTAACGCAACAAAGGATGCAGGGCTTAAAGCAGGATTTAAGGTGCGCCAGGAAAAGCCTGGTCACCCGGGAAGCTACTGAGACCAGTAGCTGAAAGGGTGAAATGAAGCCCAGTGGGTGAAAGTCCCACCCGGCCAAAGCTAGCCACCAGCCGGTAGCGAGTGTTGCGTGGTGTCGGGCAATCGCCACTGCGAAGCGTACACAGCGAGTGAGCAGGCCGTGTGATAGAGCCCCGAAATATCCGGATGTGGCTGCCGACATTTTCTTAATGATGGAAGGCGATACGTCTCCGCCGTATGGCTTGGCGGACACGGGCCACCGGGGTCCAAGAGCAGGGCATGTTCATACAGGGGTTTCCCAGGAACCTGGGAGGCCCGTCTTTCTCCCCCAAGTGGATATGGCGCAGGCGAGGAGCTGCCTGTCTCGAAAGCTCCCGGTCCGGTGCTGTGGTGCCTGACGGTACCGGAAGCGAATCACAGGCACTCAGGGGGTACGGCCAGGCAACGATAAGGAGCCAGTCGGATGGAAAGGCGGGAGTCGGAGTCGCTCATAGTACTGAGGAAGGTGGGGAACCGGCTCGACGGGACCCACTGGAGGGAAGGGGCGGCCAATCATCAGAACTGCACGAGGGCAACATGACAGGTGCACAGGAACCTGAGGTCATGTCCACGAAACAAGTGCGGATAGCAGCGCTGGCAGAGCGCTTCCCGCAGCGTGCCTTCACGTCACT
>WPCG01033810.1_pt1 | contig 31234 bp, 24 predicted proteins | sample 5403311 | NCBI WGS metagenome assembly WPCG01 (sample SAMN12869467, study PRJNA574797) | sludge metagenome | isolation source: wastewater treatment of Control | place: China:Beijing | collected 2019-05-17
GCAGTGCCTGGCCGGTGGCCTCAGCAAGCCAGTCGGCGGTCTCGGGGGTGTAGTGGCCGCCCTCGGCCCGGGCGCAGAGGTCGCCCAGCACCGAGCCGGCCTCCACGGAGGCGAGCTGGTCCTTGTCGCCCAGCAGCGCCAGGCGGGCGCGGGGCGGCAGGGCGTCGAGCAGCGCGGCCATCATTTCCACGTCGACCATGGAGGCCTCGTCCACCACCAGCACGTCCAGCGGCAGCGGGTGTCGGGCGTTATGGCGGAAGTGGCGGGTGTCGGGGCGCGAGCCCAGCAGGCGGTGGAGGGTGGTGACGTCAGTGGGGATAGCTTGGCGGAGTCGCTCGGTATCGCCGTCGCCACTCTCGAGTAATGGAGAAAGCGCCGTCAGGTCGAGCCCCGAGACCTGCCCGGCAATGGATTCATTGAGGCGTGCGGCGGCCTTGCCGGTGGGGGCGGCCAGGCGGATGCGCAGCGCTCGGCGGCCTTCGCCCAGCGCCAGGGTCTGCAGCAGGGCGAGCAGCTTGACCACGGTGGTGGTCTTGCCGGTGCCGGGGCCGCCGGTGATCACCGCGAAGGGGGAGCGGGCGGCCAGGGCGCAGGCGGCCTTCTGCCAGTCCAGGGTGGTGCTGGGGGGGAAGAGGGGGGAGAGGGCGGCCGATAGGGTTTCGGTCTCAGCGGTGTGGGTGGTTTCCGCCGGGCGCCTGTCGGCGCCTTCGTCGATGCGTCGAACCGCCGGGGAACCCGGGCTCCTACAGGTGTCGTCGCTTTTGCCCAGTCTCGCCGCAATGTGGTGGCGTATTTCCCGCTCGTGATGCCAGTAGCGCCGCAGGTAGAGCCGGGTGGCGTCGAGTACCAGGGGGGTGCTGCCGGGCCCGTGGCCGACGATCAGTGGGTGAGTGAGGGCTTCCTGCCAGTCGGCGAGGGTGAGCTCACCCAGCAGGGCGCTGGGCAGCGGCGGCGGGTCCTCCAGGCTGTCGCCCTCCGGGGGCAGCGAGAGGGCGAGGTCCGGTTCGGCGAGGGTGCGTTCCAGATCCAGGCAGACATGGCCGCGGCCGAGCTGGTGGCTGGCCAGCGCCGCGGCCAGCAGCAGCGGGGCAGGGGCGTCGGGTACCTCGCGGGCCAGGAAGGCGGCGAAGGCGCGATCCAGGGCGCGCAGCCAGCCGCGGGCCACCCAGCGGTCGAGCAGGGCGAAGAGCGCCCCGGTGTCGTGCAGAGCCTCGGCGATGGCGGCATGGGCGGTGGGCGAGTAATCACTCATGCTGTTGTCTCCAGCGCTCATGGCTGCTCCTCCGGGGTAGTGGCGGCCTCGGCGTCGCGGAACAGGGCGTCGAGCGCCTCGATCAGTTCGCGGGGCGGGCGCTCGCGGTGCACGCCGCGGGAGGGGGCGTGCTGGCCGCGCAGGAAGACGTAGAGCGCCCCGCCCAGGTGGCGGTCGATGTCGTAGCCCGGCAGCCGCGCCTTCAGCAGGCGGTGCAGGGCCAGCAGGTAGAGGCAGTACTGCAGGTCGTAGCGCTTCTCGCGCACCGCCTCCGCCATGGCCGCCTCGCTGTAGGCCTCGTCGTCGCGGCCCAGGTGGTTGGACTTCCAGTCCAGCACGTAGAAGCGCCCCTCGTGCTCCACCACCAGGTCGATGAAGCCCTTGAGCATGCCGTTCAGCCGGTCGCGCTCCAGCGCCGGGCGGGAAGTGCCGCCCAGTGTGTGAGCGCTTACGAGGGCGTCCAGTCGGGTGGTGTCGACCCGGTGGGCAGCGAACCAGAACTCCAGCTCCACCTGATAGTGAGCGCTCTCCAACCGTTCCAGCCGCAGCGGCGACACCGGCCCCTCGGGGGCGTTCGGCACCGGTAGCTCGCAGGCCAGCAGCCCGCGCAGCCAGGCCTGCAGCGCCGGGATGCGCTCGCGCCAGCCGCGCAGGTTGGCGCGCCGCGCCAGGGTGTCGTTCAGGCGCTCGGGCTCGGCGGCCAGCCGGGCGAAGCCCTCGGCCCCGGCCCACTCCAGCAGGCCGTGCAGGAAGGTGCCCGCCGCCGGGCCGCGGGGGAAGCGGTGAAGCGAGGCATCACTCACCGGCAGCGGCACGCTGGCCGGGTCGCTGGGCTCGTCGCGCATCTCCCGCGCGGTGGCCTCCAGAGCGGTCTCGGGCTCTTCCATCAGGAGCGCGGTCTCGGGTTCTTCCCCCTCACCTCCGATGCGCTCGACACCCAGCCGCAGCGCCGAGTAGCTGGCGATCCACCAGTGCTCCCGGGCGCGGCGGGCCGGGGTGAGCGCCTCGCGCAGGGCCTCGTCGTTCGCCTCGCTGGGCACCACCTGGTCATTCGGCTCCGGCGCCGGCTCGACCCGGAGCTCCGTCTCCGCCGCGCCCTGGGCGAAGGGGAAGAGGGCCTCGAGCAGGCCATCCGTCGAGGGTGACGAGAGCGGTGCCCCGGCGGTGAGCACCTGGCCGATGGCGCTGCGCTCGAACCCCTTGAGCGGGGCGATGCCCAGCCAGGTGGCGTGGCGGGCGCGGGTCAGGGCCACGTAGAGCTTGCGCAGGTCCTCGCCCAGGCGCTCGTCGTCGGCGCGGGCCAGCACGGTCTCGTCGGGCTCCAGCGAGAGGTGGCGGCGGCCCGCCTCGTCGTGCCAGGTGAGCGGCAGGTCGGTGGCCTTCTTCTCGCGGAAGGCGCAGATGAAGGGCAGGAAGACCAGCGGGTACTCCAGCCCCTTGGACTTGTGGATGGTGATCACCTGCACCAGGTCGGCATCGCTCTCCAGGCGCAGGCGGTGGGTGTCTGCCTGCTGGGGCGGATGGGCGCGGGCCTCGCTCAGGTGGCGCAACAGGGCGTGTTCGCCGTCGAGCTCGGCGCTGGCCTCTTGTAGTAATTCGCCGAGATGCAAGAGATCGGTGAGATGTCGCTCGCCACTCGCGCTCCTGAGCAGCCGGGTGGGCACGGCGAAGTCGGCCAGCAGCCGGTGCAGCATGGGCAGCACACCCTGGCGCTGCCACTGCCGGTGGTAGCCGCGGAACTGCAGCACGCGCGCCTCCCAGGCCAGCTCGTCGTGCTGCAGGGCGTCGAGGTCGTGATTGCCCATGCCCAGGCTCGGCATGGCCAGGGCGGCGTGCAGGCGCCGCTCGCTGTCGGGCTCGGCGCAGGCGGCCAGCCACACCTCCAGTTCCAGGGCCGCCGGGGTCTCGAAGACCCCCTCCTTGTCGGAGAGGTAGACGCTCTTGATACCGCGCTCGAGCAGCGCGCCGCGGATCGCCTTCGCCTCGTTGCCGTTGTTGACCAGTACGGCGAGGTCTGATGGCTTCAGTGCCCGGAAGGGCTCGCCGGGCGCGCCGAAGCCGGTGCGCCCGGCCTGGCCCTCGCGCAGGAGCTCGGCCATCCGGGTGGCGCAGCGCGCGGCCATCTCCTGGAAGTAGACGCCCTTGCTCATGCCCTTCTCGGCATCGTCGCCCTGTGCCGCGAGGTGCCCGCCCTTCAAGTACCAAAGCGTCATGGCGGGCAGCGGCTCGCCGTCGCGGGTCAGGGCATCCTTCCTGCCTTTTGCCGCCACTGACAGGAAGGGCACCGGGTTGTCCCCCTCCGGGGAGCGAAACAGGAAGGCGCCGCGGCCGGTGGGGTGGGCCTCGGCGAAGCGGAACACCCGGTTGACCGCCTCCACCATGGCGGTGGAGGAGCGGAAGTTGGTGCCGAGCGTTACGTGGCGCCCGGCGGTGTCGCGGCGCGCCTGCAGGTAGGTGTGGATATCCGCGCCGCGGAAGGCGTAGATCGCCTGCTTGGGGTCGCCGATCAGCAGGACGGCACCGGGGTTGTCGGGGTCGGGGGCCTCGGCCAGGCGGTAGACGTGGTCGAAGAGCCGGTACTGCACCGGGTCGGTGTCCTGGAACTCGTCCACCAGGGCCACCGGGAACTGGCGGCGCACGTGTTCGGCCAGCGCCCCGCCGGCGGGGCCGGCGAAGGCGCGGTCGAGGCGCTCGAGCAGGTCGTCGGGGCCGAGCTCGGCGCGGCGCTGCTGCACCCGGCGGCGCCGTTCGCTCATCCAGCGCACGGCGTGGGCCAGCAGGTCGGCATGGGCGCTGGGCAGGGCCTCGAGTTGCCCGGGCAGCGCGGCCAGGGCGTGCAGGGCCGGGTGGTCCAGCGGCTCGCCCTCCTTCCAGGCCTCGGCGATGCCTTCGGGCGTCAGGCGCTTCCAGGCGGCGTCGGTGAGCGCGGGGGTGGCGAGCTCGGGGTCAAGGGCCCAGTCGCGCAGCTTAGCCAGCCAGTCGATGCGGCTTCTGCTGTTGAGCTTGCGCTGGTCATAGGCCTTGGCGGCGGCGGCGCTCTCCAGTTGTTCGGAGAGTTCCTCCAGCCAGGCGGGCCAGGGCGCCTTGAGCTCGGCGAGCACCCGCTCGCGCTCTGCCTGCATGCTGGCCAGTGCCCCGGCGGGAGGGGGGGGCTCGGGCAGCAGCTCGGCGTCGCCCTGCAGGCGGCGGACGTCCTCGGCCAGGGCGTCGGGGGTCTCCCAGTAGCGGCTGACCACCGCCAGGGCCTCGGCGTCCAGGGCGTAGTAGAAGCTGCGCCAGTAGTCCCTGGCCACCTCCAGCTCGAGCTCCGACTGGTCGAGGTTCATCTCGAGCGAGAAGAGGCTGCCGCTCTCGAAGGCGTGCTCGCGCAGCATGCGGTGGCACCAGGAGTGGATGGTGGAGACCGCGGCCTCGTCCATCCACTCGGCGGCGAGCTGCAGGCGGCGGGCGCAGGCGGGCCAGCGCGCCTCGGGGTAGCTGTCGCGCAGGGCCAGCAGGGGGTCAGACCCCTCAGCGGATTTTGGGGTCTGACCCCCAAGGGGACTTTGGAACGCCTCGGCGGCCTCCACCAGGCGGGCGCGGATGCGGTCGCGCAGCTCCCGGGTGGCGGCGTTGGTGAAGGTCACCACCAGGATCTCCGGCGGGGTGAGGGCGCGAGGGAAGCTCTCGGCGTCGACCTCGTCCCGGGGGCCCAGCACCAGGCGCACGTAGAGCAGGGCGATGGTGAAGGTCTTGCCGGTGCCGGCGCTGGCCTCGATCAGCCGGCTGCCGGTGAGCGGCAGGCGGATCGGGTCCAGGGTGGGGGGCGTCGTCTGCTCCTGCGTGCTCATGCCTTGCCTCCCTTGCCCTTGCCGCCGTTGCCGTTCTTCTCCTTCGGCTTCTTCACCGCCCGGAGCAGCGGGGCGTAGAGCCGCTCGGCCAGCTCGGCGAAGCCGCCGCCCTCTGGCGACCGGACCATCTCCTCCAGCTCCGGCCACTGGCGCAGCAGGTAGGGGTCGCGGCCGCGCTCGCCGTGGTCGTTGTTGAAGCCGCTGCCGTAGAAGACGGTGCTGGCGGCCTTCCAGGCCTTGTCGTCCTCCTCGCTGGGCGTGCCGGCGAGGCAGCGGGCCATGGCCGCCGGGCTTCCACCCTTCTCCAGCCAGGCGAAGGCGGTGTCCCGGGCCAGGGGCAGGGGGGTGGCCATGCCGTGCTGCCAGGCCGCGGTGATATCGGCCAGCCGCGCGCGGGCCTCCTCGGCGGGCAGCGGGGCCAGGGTGCCGCCGCCGGCGCGGGAGAGCAGCCGGGTGGTCATGGGGCCCTCCAGCTGGCCGGCCAGGTGGGCCACCCAGGGGCCGAGCCAGTGCTTCCAGTGGTATTTCCCCTTGTTGACCAGGCTGCTGGTGGTGAGCAGCACCCGGCAGCGCTCCATGGCGTCGTTGACGCGCAGCTCGCCCAGCCAGTCCTCCAGCGCCAGGCCCTCGCCCCGCGCCTCGCGAAGGTCCAGCGAGACGGTGAGGGGCTCCTCCATGGCGTGGGGCCACTCGTCGAGTACCTGGCGGTAGTCGGCGAAGAGGCTCTCCATGGGCTCGACGAGGGAGTCGCGCATGCGCTCCGCGAAGCCGCCCATGGCCAGACGCCCCTGGCGCTCGAGGCGCTCGAGGGTGGCCAGCATGGCGGGCTCATGGGGCTCGCCGGCCTCCACCGCGGCGCGGCTCGCCTCGATCAGCGCATGCTGCAGCTGCCAGTGGTCGAGGCCGCCGAGCTCGAAGGGCTCGTGGTCGAGGCGCTCGAGGGCCTCGGTCTCCAGGACGACCTTGAGCCGGGTGGTGGTGAAGGCCTGCACCGGCGCCCTAAGGAAGGCGCCCAGCTGGGCCAGGGTCAGCGGGGCCTCCTGGCGGAAGGAGGCAAGGGGCACCGGCTCGGCCGGCGCGCCCTCGTCGCCGCCGGGCAGGTGCAGCTCGCGCCACTCGTGGGCGTAGGTACTCAGCGGCGAGCCTTCCTTGAAATACGCGATGCTGAAGGGCTGCAGGGGGTGATCGGTGGTCAGGGCCGCCAGCAGCGCCTTGCCGCCGTCCTCCTCTTCCTGCCCTGCCAGCCGCCAGCCCCGGGCGAGGTGGTCGCGCAGCTGGCCCAGCAGCACCGAGGGGGGCTGTTCGGTGTTGTCGACGATGCTGCGGCCCACCCAGCTGATGCTCAGCCGGTCCCGGGCCGAGAGCAGCGCCTCCAGGAAGAGGTAGCGGTCATCCTCGCGGCGGGAGCGGTCGCCGGGGCGGTAGTCCTGGGCCATCAGGTCGATGTCCAGGGGGCGCTGGACCCTGGGGTAGTCGGCGTCGTTCATGCCCAGCAGGCAGACGTGGCGGAAGGGGATGGCGCGCATCGGCATCAGGGTGGCGATGTTCACCGCCCCGGCCAGGAAGCGCTGGGAGAGGCTCGCCTCGTCCACCTGGGCGAGCCAGTGCTCGCGCACCACCGAGAGCGGCAGGGGCTCGCTGAGCCCGGCCTCCTCGGCGCTCTCCTGCCAGGCATCCAGTGCCTGCTCGAGCCGGGTCAGCGCCATCAGGTCCTGGTCGGAGTCGGCCAGGAAGCAGGCCGCCAGCAGCTCGCGCAGGCGCTCCCCCCAGGTGGCCACGTCGCAGGGCTCGGCCAGCGTCTGCCACTGGGCCTCCAGGGAGTCGATCAGGCTGACCAGGGGGCCGGCGAGTGCCGCCTCCAGTCCGCCGATGTCGTCATAGGGCTCCACCCCCTGCCAGGGGCCGTCGGCGGCGTCACCCACCGCATAGCCCAGCAGCAGCCGGCGCAGGCCGAAGGCCCAGGTGTTGGCGGCCATGCCGCCCGGCAGGTCGAGGCTCTGGCGCTGGCGAGCGTCGAGCCCCCAGCGGATGCCGGCGCCCTCGATCCAGCGGCGCAGGGTGGGCAGGCCGCTCTCGGGGACGGCGAAGCGGGCGCGCACCGCCGGCACCTCCAGCAGGTCGAGCAGGTCGCTCACCGAGAGGCGCAGTTCCGGCAGGCGCAGCAGCGACTCCAGGGCGATCAGCAGCGGCAGGCGGTGGCGGCTCGCCTGGTCGGAGAGGGTGAAGGGGATATGGCGGGGGTCGTCCGGGTCGAGGCGCCCGAAAACCGCCTGCACCGCGGCGGCGTACTGGTCCACGTCGGGCACCATCACCAGGATGTCGCGGGGCTTGAGGGTCGGGTCCTCGCTGAAGGCGGCGAGCAGCTGGTCGTGGAGGATCTCCACCTCGCGCAGGGCACTGTGGGCGACCTGGAAGCGCAGCGAGCGGTCGCGGGCCGGGTCCACGGCGGGCCAGGTGGCGCGGGTCTCGGCCAGCGGGCGCAGCTCGAGGATATCGTCCTGGAGCTGGCGCAGCAGGCTCGCCTCCTGCCCCGGGTCCTCCGCGCTTTCCAGCGGCGAGTCGAAGAGGTCGATGCGCAGCGCCTCGCCTTCGAAGAGGCCGCGGTAGGCCTGCTGCTCGTCGAACTCGTCCAGCAGGCGCAGGTAGTCGCGGCCCTGCTTGCCCCAGGCGGCCAGCAGCGGCTGGGCGTGCAGGTGCAGCTCGGTCTCGGCGAGGTCCGCCGGCATGCCGGGGCGGCGCTGCTGGCGCCTCCTCTCGGCCCTGAGGAGGTCCTTGTGCTCGATGATGTCCGCCCAGTAGTGGCGGCAGGGGTTGTGCACGCAGAGCAGCACCTGGCTGAAGCGAGCCATGGCGGCCAGGGCCTCCAGGGTCTGGGCCGGCAGCGAGGAAATGCCGAAGACGATCACCCGGCGCGGCAAGCCCGGCGGCCGTTCGCCGAGTGCAGGGCACGCCTCCAGGAAGCGCCGATGCACCGCGGCGCGGCTGGAGGTGAGCCCCGCCTCGCCCAGGTCCGCGGCGATATCGTCGCGCAGCACCCGCCACAGCTCGGCCTGCCAGCGCTGCTCCTCGGCGAGCGGGCGGGCCTCGCCCCGGGCGGTGATCAGCACGTCCTCGCCCGCCGCCCAGGCGGTGAGCCAGTCGGCGCGGTAGACCTGGTACTGGTCGAAGAGGTCGGCCAGGCGCTCGGCCAGCTGGTGGCGCTTGCGCAGGTCGTCGTCGCCTTCCAGGAAGCGTGCCAAGGGGGCGAAGACGGAGTCGTCGAGCAGGGCGGGCAGCAGGCGCATCAGACGCCACACCAGCCGCGGCTTGTCGAAGGGGGAGACCGGCGGCACCGCCGCTTCCCCCAGCACGCTGCGGTAGGCCTGCCACAGGAAGCGTGCCGGCAGGGTGACGTCCAGGGCGGCGGCGATGCCGGCGCCGCCGTCGGCCTCGTTCTCGGCCAGGGCCAGCTTCAGCCACTGGCTGATGCCGTTGCTCTGCACCAGGATCGTCTCGTTCTCCAGCGGCCCCAGCGGATGGCGGCGCATCCACTCCACCGCCAGGCCGCGCAGGGCCTCCAGGCGGTTGCCGTGGATCACCATGAAGCCGGGCTGCAGGGCGTCGTTGTCGAGAGCGGGCATGGCGCAGTTCCTTCGCTGTGTGCCGGGGGAGACGGGGACATGGTGCCACAGGCTGAGCCTGGATGGCGCGCCGCGTGAAGGGGGCGCCAGGAGGCGAGGCTTGCTGGGCGTGATGTGATAGGTCACACTTGGTAGCATGATCGTCAGCTTTCGACACAAGGGGCTTCGCGCCTTCTTCGAGTCCGGCTCAACCAGGGGGATTCGCGCCGACCATGCCAAGCGTCTGGGTCGAATCCTTGCGATGCTCGACCGTGCAGAAGACCCCGAGGGGGTGAATCTGCCGGGTTGGCGGCTGCATCCGCTGAAGGGGGAGTGGACCGGTTTCTGGTCGATCACCGTCAGCGGCAACTGGCGGGTGGTCTTCCGCTTCACCGGTCCGGACGTCGAGCTGGTCGATTATCTGGATTACCACTAGGAGGTGACTCATGAGTCGCATGCACAATCCGCCGCACCCCGGTGAGACACTCCGCGAGGATGTGTTGCCGGCGCTGGGTATCAGCGTGACGGAAATGGCGCGCCGTCTGGGTCTGGCCCGGGAAACGCTGTCGCGAATCCTGCACGGGCGGGCGCCGGTCAGTCCCGACCTGGCCGTCCGCCTGGAGCGTGCCGGGATTGGCCAGGCACGCACCTGGCTGGCGGTGCAGAGCGATTACGACCTCTGGCAGGCAGAGCATCGCGCCCAACCTGATATCGAGCGCTTCGCCGAGTTGGCGTGAGGGATGGCAACCTGTCACTGGCCCTGAACCCCATGGGTCGATGAGAGAGGTCGCCACAACGCGGTACCATCGAACCCTCGATGGACGTCCGGAGACGCGAATAATGAGCGACTACCTGCTGGAAGAACACGCCCTGAGCCCGGGGAAGATCTATCGCCTGCTCTCGGGCAGCATCTGCCCGCGGCCCATCGCCTGGGTCTCGACCCTGGACGGCCAGGGCAACGCCAACCTGGCGCCCTTCTCGTTCTTCAACGTGATGAGCGTCAATCCGCCGGTGCTGGGCTTCTCGCCGCTGCTCGACGGCGATGGCAACCCCAAGGACACCCTGCGCAACCTGGGCGAGGTGGCCGAGTGCGTGGTGCATATCAGCGGCGAGGGGCTGGTGCAGGAGATGAATGCCACCAGTGCGGGGCTCGAGCACGGCGCCGATGAGTTCGTCCACGCCGGTCTCGAGAAGGTGGCCATGGCGGGCGTCTCGGTGCCCCGGGTGGCCGGGGTGCCGGTGGCCTTCGGCTGCCGGCTGCGCGAGATCATCCGCTTCGGCGACGGCCCCCTGGCCGGCAACCTGGTGCTGGCCGAGGTGGTCTCGATCCATGTGGAGGATGCCCTCTGGGACGGCCGCCACGTGGATGCCGAGGGGCTCAGGCCCATCGGGCGCATGGCCGGCAACGACTACGCCCGCTGCACCGACCTCTTCGAGGTGGAGCGCCCCGCCTCGGGCAGCTCCCTGAGCGCACAGCAGCGCGGCGGCCGGCCCTCCTGAATCACGCGGCCAGGTTTTTCACCGGCCTGCCGGCGGCGAAGGCCTGCAGGTTGTCGAAGGCGTCGCCGAAGTAGAGCTCGTAGCTGTCCTTCTCCACGTAGCCCAGATGGGGGAGGCCGAGGAAGTTGGGCATCTCCAGCAGCGGGTGGTCGATCACCGGCTCGTCGTCGAAGACGTCCGCGGCGGCCATGCCGGGCCGGCCTTCGCACAGGGCGGCCTCCAGGGCACCCGGGGCGATCAGCGGCGCTCGGGCGGTGTTGACCAGCAGCGCCGAGGGCTTCATGCGGGCCAGGTCCTCAGCGGTGACGATGCCCCGGGTCTCGTCGTTCAGGCGCAGGTGCAGGCTCAGCACGTCGCTGCGCTCGAAGAGCGCCGCCTGGCTGGCGGCCACCTCGAGGCCCGCCTCGGCGGCCCGCTGGCGGGTGCCCTCGCGGCCCCACACCAGCACCTCCATCTCGAAGGCCCGGGCGTAGCGGGCCATCAGCTGGCCGATCCTGCCGTAGCCGAAGATGCCCAGGGTGCGCCCCTTGAGGCCGGTGCCCAGGGTGCGCTGCCAGCGGCCGGCCTTGAGGTTGGCGGCCTCCTCGGGGATGTGGCGCATGGCGGCCAGCACCAGTCCCCAGGTGAGCTCGGCGGCGGCATGGGGCGAGCCGGTGCCGGCCAGCACCGTGACGCCTCGTTCCCTGCAGGCGGCCAGGTCCACGTGGGCGGCGCCGCCGCCGGTCTGGCTGATCACCCTGAGGTTGGGCAGGCGAGCGAGCAGCTCGGCGGTGATCGGCGTGCGCTCGCGGATCAGCACCAGCGCCTCGGCGTCCCGGAAGCGCGCCGACAGGGTGTCGAGGTCGGTGACGGTGTCGTTGAAGACCGTGACCTCGTGGCCCTCGAGCCTGGCGAAGGCCTCCAGGGTGCGCACGCAGTCCTGGTAGTCGTCGGGAATCACTATCTTCATCGGCCTGGTCCCGCGGGGAGGCCGGGCGGATCGGGGGGTCTCGAACAGGGGGTGGGACATGGCAGGTCTCGCGCTGTGGAGGGGCATGGCTAATCCTATGCCAGCCCGCGGCACCAATGCATGGCTGCCATCGACGCCTCGTCTGCGGTAATCTCGTCAGCCTGATGACAACAAGGCCCGGCCCCCCGACGGCCGGCCCATGCTGGACCGACACGAGGCTTCCATGAATCGACTCAAGACGCTGACCCTGGCCGTGGCCGCCACCACGTTGGCCACCGCTTCCCTTACCACCCAGGCGCGGGACTTCCGCCTGGGGCTGATCACCCCGCCGCAGCACCTGTGGAGCACCGAGGCCGAGGCCTTCGCCGAGAGCCTCCACGAGCGCTCCGGCGGCGAGCACAGCGTCAGCGTCTTCCCGGCCCAGCAGCTCGGCAACGAGGCGCAGATGGTCCAGCAGCTGCAGACCGGCGCCCTGGACATGGCCTTTTTGACCATCGCCGAGATCTCCAACCGCATCCCCGACTTCGGCGCCCTCTACGCCCCCTACCTGGTGGACGACGTGGACCACGCCGCGCGCCTGCTGCGCTCCGATACCGCCGCCGAGCTGCTCGAGCTGATGCCCGCCGAGGTGGGCCTGGTCGGGCTCGGCTACGGCATGGTGGGCATGCGCCAGGTGCTCTCCCGCAGCCCCATCGAGAGCATGGACGACATGCGCGGCCAGCGTCTGCGCATCACCCCCTTCGAGCCCATCCGCGACTTCTACACCGCCACCGGCGCGGCCCCGGCGCCGCTGCCGCTGCTCGAGGTCTATGACGCCCTGGCCAACGGCCAGGTGGACGCCATCGACATGGACTTCGATTCGATCCTGATCCTCAAATTCCACGAGCAGGCGCGCAACCTGCTGATCTCCAACCATATGATGTTCCCGATGGTGGGCGTGGTCTCGGGCCGGGTGTGGCGCGAGCTCTCCGCGGAGGATCGCGAGCTGATCGAGACCACCATGGCCGAGCATCTGGAGAACGTGTTGGCCGGCTTCCAGCAGATGGACGCCGACCAGGAGGCCGAGATTCGCAGCCTGGACCTCAACATCGTCGAGGCCGACGCCGAGTTCTTCAGCGAGGCCATCGCCGAGTGGGAGGCCACCTGGGCCGAGAAGGCGCCGATGCTCGAGGCGCTGCGCGAGGAAGCCGAGCGCCTGCGCCAGTAAGCGGAAGGCGAGCCGATGCTGTCACGCCTCTCCGATCGCCTGGCCTACCTGGAGGAGATCGCCGCCGCCGCCCTCGCGGCGGCGGTCACCCTGCTGATCCTCGTCAACGTGGCCTTCCGCGCCGCGGGCAGCCCCCTCTACTGGATCAGCGAGCTGGCCATCTACGCCATGATCTGGATGACCTTCCTGATCGCCAGTGCGGTGCTCAAGCGCCGCCAGAGCATCTCGGTCACCCTGCTCAGCGACCTGGTGCCTGGCTTCGGCCATCGGCTGCTGATGGCCGCGGTGGATCTCGCCGTGCTGCTCTTCGCGGTGCTGCTGCTGTGGCTCTGCTGGCGCTGGTACCAGCCGCTGGCGCTGGCCCAGGCGGGCTTCGACTTCCGCGCCTTCCAGGGCGAGACCTTCAACTTCATCTATGCCGAGAACACCTCGACGCTCGGCATCAGGAAGTTCTGGGTGTGGCTGATCGTGCCCTGGTTCGCGCTCTCGCTGACCTTCCACGGCCTGGTCAACCTGGGCGGCGCCCTGCGCGGGCTGCGTGACCCCGGCCAGGCACCCCCGGAGGCGATGCCATGACGGTCGCGATCTTTGCGCTGCTGCTGCTGGGGGCGGTGCCCATCGCGCTCGTGCTGGCGCTGACCGCGATGTTCTACATCCAGGTCTCGGGCAACAGCGTGCTCTTCGACTCCTACCCTCAGCAGCTCTTCGGCGCCATCGAGAGCTACGGGCTGCTGGCGATCCCGCTCTTCATGCTGGCAGGCGAACTGATGAACGAGGGCGGGGTGACCCGCCGGCTGATCGACCTGGCGCGGCTGCTGGTGGGCGGCTTCCGGGGTGGGCTCGCCTACATCAACCTGGTGGCCAACATGATGATGGCGGCCATCGTCGGCTCGGCCGCCTCGCAGATCGCCATCATGTCGCGGGCCATGGTGCCGGCCATGGAACGGGAGGGCTACAGCCGCTCCTACGGCGCGGCGATCACCGCGGCCGGGGGCCTGCTCTCGCCGATCATCCCGCCCTCGATGCTCTTCGTGCTGTTCGGCGTCATGGCTCAGGTGCCCATCGCCGAGATGTTCATCTCTGGCATCCTGCCGGGCCTGCTGCTGGGCTTCAGCTTCTTCCTGACCATCGCCGTGGTGGGGCTGGTGCAGCAGTACCCCAAGGGGGAGTGGCCGAGCCGCGCCGAGGCGAAGCGGGCGCTGCTCATGGGCCTGCCTGCGCTCTCCATCCCGCTGATCATCATCGGTGGCATCCTGCTGGGGCTGGCCACGCCCACGGAGTCCGCGGCGCTGGCGTCGCTGGCCGCGCTGCTGCTGGGGCGCTTCCTCTATCGCGACCTGAAGTTCGCCATGCTGCCGACGGTGCTCCGGCGCACGGCCGTGAATGCGGGGCTCGTGATCATGCTGATCGCCGCCGCCGGGGTGTTCGGCTGGGTGATCGTCTACGAGCGGCTGCCGCAGATGGCCGCGGCCTGGATCGCCGCGCTGACCACCGATCCCTTCCTGTTCCTGCTGCTGCTGATCGGCGTGCTGCTGCTGGTGGGGATGATCATCGACGGCATCGCCGCGCTGATCCTGGTGGTGCCGATCCTGCTGCCCATCGCCACCCAGCAGTTCGGCATCAGCCCCTACCAGTTCGGGGTGGTGGTCTGCCTGACCCTGGTGCTGGGCCTGCTCACCCCGCCGGTGGGGGCGGGGCTCTATATCGCCTCCTCGATGACCGGCGCCTCCCCCATGCGCATCTTCCGCTCGCTGCTGCCCTTCCTACTGGCGAGCCTCGCCACCCTGGTGCTGCTGGCCTGGCAGCCCTGGCTGACCACCGCCCTGATCGGCCGCTGACAGGCGACCCTGAAACGCGAACGGGCCCCATCAGGGCCCGTTCGCGTTTCTCCGGGGTAGCTCACACCAGCTCCCGGTTCTCCTCTTTCGCCCTGCGGCGGTCGCGCATCACCGCGCGGATGATCAGTGCCAGCACGCCCAGGGTGAGGGCGGGCCAGATCAGCACGTAGAAACCGTAGAGTGCGGTCATTCTCGTTCTCCCTTGTGTTGCGTCAGGCGGTGCCGCAGGCGGCACCGCGCGTCGGGTCGTGGCCCGGGCGATCAGCGCTGGGCGGCGAGCCTGGCGGAGGCGGGGATCGCCTCGCCTGCGTCGGCGGCCGGCGCGTCATGGGAGGTGTCGTAGTCGCCCACCCGCTCGCCGATGGTGTCGAAGTCGAAGTCCGGCTGGCGGCTCAGCAGGCTCATCACCACGCAGACCACGGTGCTGGCGCCGTAGGCGGTCAGGGAGGCGAGCAGCACCGTGTAGTCGTGCAGGAAGCCGGTGGCGAAGACCAGCATGGCGACCATCGCCAGTAGGCCGGCGATGAAGCCCGCGGCCCGGCCCAGGAAGCCGAACACCATCAGGCCGATGATGACGCCGCCACCCACGCTCGCCAGCAGCTCGAAGAAGAGGCCGCTGCCGCCGTCCAGGGGCACCAGTTCGAAGCGCGCCACGCAGAAGAGCACCATGGCCACCAGTACCGAGGTGGTGAAGGCCTGGTTGGTGACCCGGTTCCAGAAGCAGCTGGCGATCACCGGGAAGACGATGGCCCCCCACAGCGCGCCCACGAACACCAGCATCACCAGGATATCCAGGGCGAAGCTGGCGAAGACGACCCCCAGCATGGTGGCGATGATCATGGTCAGGCGGCCCACCAGCAGCATGCGCTTGGGGTCGGCCTTGCCGCGGGCGATGTTCTTGCCGTAGACGTCGGCCATCATGATCGCCGACAGCGCCGAGAGGTCGGAGTCGGCGGTGGAGGAGAGCGAGCCGATCACCAGGATGAAGAACAGCGCGATGAACAGCGGCGGCAGGTAGCCGGAGACCATCTGCGGGATCAGGTTGTTCATGTCGCCGTTGAGCGGCTCCATGCCGGTGGTCAGGGCCATCAGGCCGATCATGCCCAGGCCGATGACGATGGCGCCGTAGCCCACGGTGGCGGTGAGGAAGGTGGGCTTGATGTGGTCCTCGTTCACCGCGAAGAGGCGCTGGGAGATGGTCTGGTTGCCGATGGCGTAGGCCAGCACGGCCACGAAGAAGGGGGCGCCCTGGTTGAGGATGGCGTCCGTGGAGAAGAGGTTGGCCTGCTCCGGCGTCAGGTTGTCGAGGCCGGCGACCAGCTCGGCCGGGCCGCCCATGGCGAAGAACACCGCGGGAATGATCACGATGGCAATGGCCATGAGCGCCACCAGCTGGGCGAAGTCGGTCAGCACCGAGGCGCGGAAGCCGGACCAGAGGGTATAGAGCAGCACGCCGACGCCGGCGATGACCACCCCGGCCTGGAAGGAGAGCGGCGAGAGCACCGAGACCAGCGCACCCGCGGCGGTGAAGTTCACCATCAGGCTGATCACGCTGCCCAGCACGTTGGAGAGCGCCAGGATCAGCTGGCTGGAGGAGCCGTGGCGGGCGTGGATCAGCTCACCCAGGGTGTGGGCATTGGGGGCGAGCTTGCGAAAGCGCCGGCCGAAGGGGTAGATGAAGAGGATCATCAGCGCCCCCCACAGCCCATAGTGGATGGGGCCCGAGACGCCATAGGTGTAGCCGGAGGTGGCCGCGGCGTAGAAGGAGGCCGCCCAGATCCAGGTGGCGGTCATGCTGGCCGCGCCGATGCCGAAGCCCACGCGGTGGTTGGAGACCATGAAGGCGTCGGCGTCCTCGTTCTTCTTGCGGATGCCGAGCGTCATCAGGTAGGTGCCGCCGTAGAAGGCCAGCAGCAGCAGGAGGACGGTCAGGGTCGAGAATTGATAAAGCTCGCTGTTCAAGAGCAATCCCTCGGTAGTGGAAACGGAGGCGTCCGGGGCACTCCGGGCGGGCCGGAATGCCGAACGCGGCGACGATGCTGGGGTCTCTTCAGCCGTGACGCGGCGGCGCCCTGCGGTCGGGTCGCGAGCGGGCGGGCAGCAGAGCGCCGCCGGCGCGCTTGCGCAGCGTCAGGGGCTGGCGACCGGACACGGCAGACGCTGCCGTGATGGCATTACCCCGCGAAGGGGAGGTCGGGCGGCGGGCGGCGCGGCATGCACCGGCCCTCATCGGCGTAGTGGCGCGACATGGATTCCTTCTCTCTCGATGGCGTCGACGACGGTCAGTCGAAGGGTACGGCGATCCAGTCTGCGGTGAGGCAAGACCAGGGTGGCCGGGCGCTGGGGCCGCGGCACGTCAGGGATCGGTTTTTTGTCGATATTGTCCTGATCCGGGGGACATTACCCTACTCACCCGAAAGGCGAATGTCCAATCTCCTCCGAAAGCGTGGGGAATTGCGTGCACTTTCGCCGAACCCGCGAAATGACGGCTGCAGGTCCGGCTCAGCGCGATGCCGCCAGGCTGCCGGCCACCACCAGCAGCGCCGCCAGGGGCAGGCGCCAGTCGGGCTGGGTGACGCCGGCCATTACCAGGAAGAGGGTGGCCAGCACCGGCACCGCGTGGGCTAGATTACCCAGCCGGTGGGCCTGGGGGGCGCGCAGGGCGCGGTCCCAGGCGAGCATGGCCAGGCCGTAGGGCCCGAGACCCAGCAGGGCGCCCGTCAGCAGCACATCCGGGGAGGGCAGGACGACGGTGCCCTCCAGCGCCAGGCTGGCGCCGCCCACCATCAGGCTGGCGACCAGCAGCTGGTGGTGCATCCGCTCGCCCAGGCGCCATTGGGGCTGCTGGCAGGCCAGGGAGTAGAGCGCCCAGCAGAGCGCCCCCAGCATGGCCAGGCCGTAGCCGTCCCAGGCCCCGGAGACGCCCTCGGCCAGCGCCTGGGGCGCCACCAGCAGGGCGGCGCCCGAGAAGGCCAGGCCGGCGCCCAGCAGGGTGCCGGCCGGCAGCCTCCCCAGCGATAGATACCGGCTCGCCAGCAGGAAGAGTACCGGCCAGGCGTAGAGGATCAGTGCCGCCTCCTCGGCGGGGGCCCGGCCGAAGGCGGCGAAGCTGGCGCCCACCGCCCCGGCGATCAGCATCGGCACCCCCAGATAGACCAGCCCTCTCTGGGCTCCGGAGAGCGGGGCATCGCGATGGCGCCGGCGATGCGCCATGGGCAGGGTGCCGAGTGCGCCGGCCAGCAGGGCCAGGGTCGAGAGGCGCAGCGGTGGCAGCTCACCGGCCCGGGCGACCAGCAGCGGCACCAGCGCCCAGAGCACCACCGCCAGGGCGGCGGCAGCGCCGCCGAACCAGGGGGAGGAGAGGCGTCCGGAGTGATCGAGCTGCATGGCGACCTCCTGTGGTTTCCGGGGTTGGCGTCGCCATGCTAGCCGCCCCATACTCATCAGGATAACGATCAATATTGAAGCTACCCATCAAGGATGTTGATGCATTGATGCGTGTCCCGACCCTCGACCTCGGTCTGCTGCGGACCCTGGTGGCGGTGGCCGATACCGGCAGCGTGACCGCCGCCGCCCGGCGCCTGGCCTACACCCAGTCCACGGTGAGCATGCAGCTCGCCCGCCTGGAGCAGGCGCTGGAGCTCACCCTCCATGAACGGGAGGGGCGGGGCCTGCGCCTGACCGCCGAAGGCGAGCGGCTGCTGGGCCACGCCCGCCGGCTGCTGGCCCTCAACGACGAGGTGCTGGCCGACATGCGTACCCGGCGCGTCGGCGGCGAGCTCAACCTGGGCATCCCGGAGGACTATGCCTCCCTGCTCACCTCGGTGTTCTCCTGGTTCCACCAGCTCTACCCCGACGTGCACCTGCAGGTGACCTGCGGGACCAGTGCGGATCTCGTCGAGCGGGTGCGCGCCGACGAGCTGGACCTGGCCCTGGTGACTCGCCAGCGCCGCTCCCCCGGGGGCGAGGTGATTCGCCGGGAGCCGCTGGCCTGGGCGGTGGGGCTGGAGCGCCAGCCGCTCCTCGCCGACCCGCTGCCGCTGGCGCTCTACTCCCCGGGGGCGGACCTCTTCCGGGAGGTGGCGGAAGCCGCCCTGGCCTCCGCCGGTCGTACCTGGCGGGTGGCCTATACCAGCCAGTCCATGGCGGGCCTCTCTCCGGTGGTGCAGGCGGGGCTCGCCATCGTGGTGGTCACCCGCAGCATGCTCGGCCCCCGGCTGCGCGCCCTGGACGAGTCCAGCGGCCTGCCCGGGCTTCCCTCGGTTGAGCTAGCCCTGCACCGCGCCGCCCGCCGTCCCACCGAGCCCGCCCGCAAGCTGGCCGAGCTGATCCGCGAGGCCCTGGCACCGATGGCAGCGGACTGACCCCCCGCGGCGGCGATAGGTCGAAAGCCGCAATTCCGAGCGCTATACTCGGGTATTCCATCCTGCCCCGCCTGCCTGCGACCGGAGCCGCCATGTTTCCCGAGTTCACCCTGCGCTACGCCCGCCTGCCCGAGCGCTTCTTCCTGCGCTTCGACCCGGTGCCCGTGCCCGCGCCGCGCCTGGTCGCCTTCAACCGCCCCCTGGCCGAGGCGCTGGGCTTCGACCTGGCCGCCTTCGACGAGGTCCGCGCCGCCGAGTGGTTCTCCGGCAACGCCCTGCCGGAAGGCGCCGAGCCCGTCGCCCAGGCCTATGCCGGCCACCAGTTCGGCCACTTCAACCCGCGCCTGGGCGACGGCCGGGCGGTGCTGCTGGGCGAGGTGGTCGACCGCGACGGGCGGCTGCGCGACATCCAGCTCAAGGGCGCCGGCATGACCCCCTTCTCCCGGGGCGCCGACGGCCGCTCGCCGCTGGGCCCGGTGCTGCGAGAGTACCTGGTGAGCGAGGCGATGCACCGCCTGGGCGTGCCCACCACCCGGGCGCTGGCCGCGGTGACCACCGGCGAGCGGGTCTTCCGCCGGGTGCCGGAGCCCGGCGGGGTGCTGACCCGCGTCGCCGCGAGCCACCTGCGGGTGGGCACCTTCCAGTACTTCGCCGCCCGGGACGATGTGGAGGCGGTGCGGACCCTCGCCGACCTGGCCATCGAGCGTCACTATCCAGAGCTCCAGGGCCTGGAGGAGGGCGAGCGCTACCTGGCGCTGCTGGAGGCGGTGGCCGGGCGCCAGGCGGCGCTGGTGGCGAAGTGGATGGGGCTCGGCTTCATCCACGGGGTGATGAACACCGACAACTGCGCCGTCTCCGGGGAGACCATCGACTACGGCCCCTGCGCCTTCATGGAGGCCTACTCGCCGACCACGGTGTTCAGCTCCATCGACGAGCAGGGGCGCTATGCCTACCGCAACCAGCCCTGGCTCGCCCAGTGGAACCTGGCGCGCTTCGCCGAGACCCTGCTGCCCCTGCTCGACGCGGATCAGGAGCGGGCCATCGAGCAGGCCACGGCGGTGATCGAGGCCTTCGTGCCGCGCCATGAGGCCGAGCGGCTGGCGCTGTTTCGTGCCAAGCTGGGGCTGGTGCAGGAGGAGGAGGGCGACCGCGAGCTGGCCGAGACGCTGCTCGAGGCGATGGAGGCCGGCCGGGCGGACTTCACCCTGGCGTTCCGCCGCCTGAGCGAGGCGGTGGAGGAGGACGCCCCCGCCCTGCTCGAGCGCTTCGAGAGCGACGGGGCGCTGCGCGCCTGGCTGCCGCGCTGGCGGGAGCGCCTGGCCCGGGAGGCGGCCGGTGCCGGCGAGATCGCCGCACGCATGAACGCCGTCAATCCGCTCTATATCCCCCGCAACCACCAGGTGGAGCGGATGATCGCCGCCGCCGCCGAGCACGACGACTTCGGCCCCTTCGAGGCCCTGCGCGAGGTGCTGGCCGAGCCCTTCACCGAGCAGCCCGGCCGCGAGGCATACGCCGAGCCGGCGCCGGCCAGCGAGCGGGTGCTTCGCACCTTCTGCGGCACCTGAGCGGTACTGGGTTCACGCCTGCAGCACCTGGTAGGAGCGCAATTCTATTGCGCGATTGGCGCCGCAGGCGCCCCGGCGGCGTTGTCGATGTGACAGAGTGCCGCCAAGGAGTCCTTCGGCCTCCATTCGCCCGGGAAACCCGGCCTCCCACAATCAACCCCGGTCTTCCAATACTCACTGCCGAACTGGTTCACACCGGTTTGCGATGAACCAAAAAAGGCGCCCGGGGTTCCCCGGGCGCCTCTGTATCGGTGAGCCGATCGATGAGCCGGGCGGACGCCCGGCTCAGGCCCTGATCATTTCTGGAACTGCTCCAGATCGAAGCGATCGGCGTTCATCACCTTGGTCCAGGCCTTGATGAAGTCCTTCACGAACTTCTCCTGGTTGTCATCCTGGGCGTAGACCTCGGCGTAGCTGCGCAGGATGGAGTTGGAGCCGAACACCAGGTCGATGCGGCTGGCGGTCCACTTCACCTGATCGCTCTTGCGATCGCGGAGCTCGTAGGTACCGTTGCCCGCGGACTTCCAGGTGTAGGCCATGTCGGTCAGGTTGACGAAGAAGTCGTTGGTCAGCTGGCCTTCACGGTCGGTGAAGACGCCATGCCTGGTGCCACCGTGGTTGGTGCCCAGCATGCGCATGCCGCCGACCAGCACGGTCATCTCCGGCGCGGTCAGGCCCATCAGCTGGGCGCGGTCGAGCATCAGCTCCTCCGGCTTGACCACATAGTCCTTCTTCTGCCAGTTGCGGAAGCCGTCGGCCACAGGCTCCAGCGGCTCGAAGGACTCGACGTCGGTCATCTCGGCGGTGGCGTCGCCGCGGCCCGGGATGAAGGGCACCAGCACATCGTGGCCGGCGGCCCTGGCGGCCTGCTCGATGCCCACGCTGCCGCCCAGCACGATCAGGTCGGCCACGCTGGCGCCGGTCTCGGCGGAGAGCTGCTCGTAGACCTTGAGCACCTTGGCCAGGCGCTGGGGCTCGTTGCCCTCCCAGTCCTTCTGGGGTGCCAGGCGGATGCGGGCACCGTTGGCGCCACCGCGCATGTCGGAGCCGCGGAAGGTGCGGGCGCTGTCCCAGGCGGTGGCGACCAGCTCACCGATGGAGAGGCCGCTCTCGGCGATCTTCTGCTTGGCGGCCTCGACGCAGTAGTTGGTGCTGCCGGCGGGGACCGGGTCCTGCCAGATCAGGTCTTCCTGGGGCGCCTCGGGGCCGATATAGCGGCTCTTCGGGCCCAGGTCGCGGTGGGTCAGCTTGAACCAGGCGCGGGCGAAGCAGTCCTTGAAGTACTCGGGATCCGCCATGAACTTCTCGCAGATGGCCCGGTACTTCGGATCCATCTTCATCGCCATGTCGGCGTCGGTCATCATCGGGTTGTGGCGCTTGGAGGGATCCGTCGCATCGACGGGCTTGTCCTCCTCCTTGATGTCCACCGGCTCCCACTGCCAGGCGCCGGCGGGGCTCTTCTTCAGCTCCCACTCGTGGCCGAACAGCATCTCGAAGAAGCCCATGTCGAACTTGGTCGGGTGGGTGGTCCAGGCACCCTCCAGGCCGGACGTCACCGCGTTGGCGGCCTTGCCCTGCATGTTGGGGTTGTGCCAGCCCAGGCCCTGCTCGGTCACGTCGGTCGCCTCGGGCTCCGGGCCCAGGGCGGCGGCGTCACCGTTGCCGTGGGTCTTGCCCACGGTGTGGCCGCCGGCGGTCAGCGCCGCGGTCTCCTCGTCGTCCATCGCCATGCGGGCGAAGGTCTCGCGGACCTGCTCGGCGGTCTTGAGCGGGTCGGGCTTGCCGTTGACGCCTTCCGGGTTCACGTAGATGAGCCCCATCTGGACGGCGGCCAGGGGGTTCTCCATGGTGTCCGGCTTCTCGACGTTGCCGTAGCGCTCGTCGGAGGGGGCCAGCCACTCCTTCTCGTTGCCCCAGTAGATGTCCTTCTCAGGGTGCCAGATGTCCTCGCGGCCGAAGGAGAAGCCGTAGGAGGGCAGGCCCATGTTCTCGTAGGCCACGGTGCCGGCCAGGACGATCAGGTCGGCCCAGCTGATCTTGTTGCCGTACTTCTTCTTGATCGGCCAGAGCAGGCGGCGCGCCTTGTCCAGGCTGACGTTGTCCGGCCAGGAGTTGATGGGAGCGAAGCGCTGGTTGCCGGTGCCGCCGCCGCCGCGGCCGTCGGCGATGCGGTAGGTGCCCGCCGCGTGCCAGGACATGCGGATGAAGAGGCCGCCGTAGTGACCCCAGTCCGCCGGCCACCACTCCTGGCTGTCGGTCATCAGGGCGTGCATGTCCTTCTTCAGCGCCTCGAAGTCGAGCTTCTTGACCTCTTCACGATAGTTGAAGTCCTCGCCCATCGGGTCGGTCTTGCGATCGTGCTGGTGCAGGATGTCCAGGTTCAGCGCTTCCGGCCACCAATCCATGTTCGAATGGCCTGCAGCGGTGTTGCCGCCGTGCATGACCGGGCACTTGCCAGTGTTCTGCTGATCACCCATATCGCTCTCCATCTTGGCTGCGTTGAGCTTCGTTTCGGGAATAGCCATCCCTGTATAGACGATGACTTCCCGGGGGGACAATGAGCCATATCAACTCCCGGCCGCATGCGGCTGGGAAGCGGCTCCCTGTCCGGCTGCCATTCAAGGTAAGCCCGGGGGGTTCATTAGTACAAGGTGAGATTCCCCACCGTGGCGATAGGCAGGTTTTATCAAGCCGGCAGCGTCGAGGCGCCCCGTTCAGGGCTCGGGAAAGAGCAGCTCGCCGGCCTCGCCCATCAGGAAGGGGCGATTGGCCTCCAGCGCCTCGCGCAGAAAGTCCCACAGCAGGCGCACCCGGGCCAGCTGGCGCTGTTCCTGGCGGGCGGTGATCCAGAACTGGCGCACGACCTCCACCTCGTCATCCAGCACGCTGGTCAGGGCGGTGTCCGTCTCGGCCATGAAACAGGGCAGCACGGCGAGTCCGATGCCGTGGCGGGCGGCCACGTGCTGGGTGGTGACGCTGGTGCTGCGCAGGGGGAAGTGGGGCGGCGGGTCCACCACCGCCGGGTCGAGCAGCGGCGCCAGGTAGCCGAGCTGCTCGCTGAAGATGAGGTCATCCACATAGCCGATCAGCCGGTGCCGGCCAAGCTCCGCGAGCCGCTGCGGCGTGCCGTGACGCTCGAGGTACCCCTCGCTGCCGTAGAGGCGCAGCCGGTAGTCGCAGAGCCGCGAGATCACAAGCCCCGGGCTGACCGGGCGCTCCACGGTGATGGCGAGATCCGCCTCGTGGCGGCTCAGGTTGACCACCCGGGGCAGGGCGAGCAGGTCCAGGGTGACTCCCGGATGGCGCTCGCAGAAGGCCGAGAGCAGGGGGGCGATCACCCAGGTACCCAGGCCCTCGGTGACCCCCAGGCGGATCTGGCCGCTGATCTGGTGGTTCTTGTCGGTGAGGCTCTCTCCGGCCTCGAAGGCGTGGCGGGCCATCTCCTCGGCATGGGCGAGCAGCTGCTGCCCCGCCTCGGTGAGGTGGTAGCCGTGGGTGCTGCGCTCGAAGAGCTGGGCGTTGAGCTTCTGCTCGAAGCGCCGGGTGCGCCGGGAGAGGGTGGAGTGGTCCAGCCCCAGGCGGCGGGCGGCGTCGGTGAGCCGCTGGCTGCGGGCCACCTCGAGGAAGATCTGGATGTCCTGCCAGTCGAGCTGCATGGGGGATCCCTGGATAGGTATGGTTGTGCATCAGCGCACAAGCAATGTGCCCGAGTGCCTATTGTGGCGCCATCCGACCTCTGGATAGACTCGTCCTCATCAGCTTTCGTGTTTTTATACACACAAAGTCTAATGCCAGGGCGGTCCACGTCGGCGCAGCATGTCGACTCGGCAGACGGTAACAACAACAAGGCGGCCCCCCGGGCGGCGACACTACAGGTAAAGGAGAAGCGCTCCATGTCAGTCCGCGAAATTCCCATGTTCATCGATGGCCAGCCGGTCCAGTCCCAGAGCCAGGAGTGGCGCGACGTGGTCAACCCCGCCACCCAGGAGGTGGTCGCCCGGGTGCCCTTCTGCACCGCGGAGGAGGTGGACCGCGCCGTGGCCAGCGCCAAGGAGGCGTTCAAGGAGTGGCGCAAGGTGCCGCTGGGCAAGCGCATGCGCATCATGCTCAAGCTCCAGGCGCTGATCCGTGAGCACACCGACGAGCTCGCCGCGCTGATCACCGAGGAGCACGGCAAGACCCTGCCCGACGCCGTAGGCGAGGTGGGCCGCGGCCTGGAGGTGGTGGAGCACGCCTGCTCGATCACCAGCCTGCAGCTGGGCGAGCTGGCCGAGAACGCCGCCAACGAGGTGGACGTCTATACCATGCACCAGCCGCTGGGGGTGGGCGCCGGCATCACCGCCTTCAACTTCCCGATCATGCTGCCCTGCTTCATGTTCCCGCTGGCCATCGCCACCGGCAACACCTTCGTGCTCAAGCCCTCCGAGCAGGACCCCACCTCCACCATGCGCCTGGTCGAGCTGGCCCACGAGGCGGGCATCCCCGCCGGCGTGCTCAACGTGGTCCACGGTGGCCCGGACGTCGCCAACCAGATCGCCGACCATAGCGACATCAAGGCGCTCTCCTTCATCGGCTCCACCCACGTGGGCTCGCTGCTCTACAACCGCGCCGCCGCCGCCGGCAAGCGCATGCAGTCGATGATGGGCGCCAAGAACCACTGCGTGATCATGCCCGACGCTAACCGCAGCCAGGCCATCAACAACCTGCTCGGCTCCGCCTACGGTGCCGCCGGCCAACGCTGCATGGCCAACTCCGTGGTGGTGCTGGTGGGCGAGGCCCGCGAGTGGCTGGAGGACATCGTCGAGGGCACCAGGACCATGAAGGTGGGCCCCGGCACCCAGACCGATGCCGACCTCGGCCCCCTGGTCTCTCCCCAGGCCAAGGAGCGCGTCGAGCGGCTGATCACCGCCGGCGAGAAGGAGGGCGCCAAGCTGCTGGTGGACGGCCGCGGCTATCAGGTCGAGGGCTACCCCGAGGGCAACTTCGTCGGCCCGACCCTGTTCGCCGACGTGACCCCGGAGATGACCATCTACCGCGAGGAGATCTTCGGTCCGGTGCTCTGCGTGGTCAGCGTCGAGACCCTGGACGAGGCGATCGCGTTCATCAACGCCAACCCCAACGGCAACGGCACCTCCATCTTCACCAACTCCGGCTGGGTGGCGCGTCGCTTCGAGACCGACATCGACGTCGGCCAGATCGGCATCAACGTGCCGATCCCGGTGCCGGTCGCCTACTTCAGCTTCACCGGCTCCCGCGCCTCCAAGCTGGGCGACCTGGGCCCCAACGGCAAGCAGGCCATCGCCTTCTGGACCCAGACCAAGACCGTCACCGCCCGCTGGTTCGAGCCCGAGAACGTCTCCAGCGGCATCAACAGCACCATCTCGCTGAGCTGATTGTCCCTGAGCTGATCCCCGGGTCGGCTCGCCAACGCCACGGCCCCGCCTCGAGAGAGGCGGGGCCGCGTGCGTTTCGGTCCACGACTCCCTTGGCTGTCTTTCTGTGGGAGGCCGGGCCCCTTGTGGGAGACCGGCTCCGCCGGGCGAATGGAGGCTGACAATCGGCCAGTACTCCAGCCTTCTGGTGGGAGGCCGTAGGCCTCCCGCGGAGACGCCGATGGTCAGGCTAGCTACCTGACTTTTCGGGTCCAGCTGCTACCGTCGGCGTATGGACAGCCCATTGACGTTGACGTTAACTGAGGCTTTCCAATAACAACCACAATCCAGGAGCCACCATGACCACCCCCATCAGCCGCTTTCCCATCCCCGAGTCGATCCAGGCGCTGCCCGAGGACATCCGCGACGCCATGCTGGCGGTACAGGAGAAGGCCGGCTTCATCCCCAACGTCTTCCTGATGCTGGCCCACCGCCCGGCCGAGTTCCGCGCCTTCTTCGCCTACCACGACGCCCTGATGGAGCGGGAGTCTGACACCCTCACCAAGGCGGAGAAGGAGATGATCGTGGTGGCCACCAGCGCCCGCAACCAGTGCCTCTACTGCGTGGTTGCCCACGGTGCCCTGGTGCGTATCTACAGCAAGGACCCGCTGCTGGCCGATCAGGTCGCCATCAACCATCGGGTGGCGAATCTGAGCGAGCGCCACCGTGTCATGCTCGACTTCGCCATGCACAGCGGCCTGGAGGTCGGCGAGCTCACCGACGAGTGGCAGACCCGCCTGCTGGAGGTCGGCTTCACCCAGGACGACATCTGGGACATCGGCGCCATCGCCGCCTTCTTCGGCATGTCCAACCGCCTGGTCACCCTCGCCGGGACCCCGCCCAACGAGGAGTTCTACCTGATGGGCAGGGTGGCGAGGGAGAAGTAACGCCGTTGGCATCCAGAAGGGCTTCCGGTACGCTCGAAGATGAAAAAGGGAATGAGGCGAGGCATGTTCAGTGGCGGAGCGTAAGGCATGGAGCGACCAAGACCGGCTGCAGGCGCTTGCGCTCTACTGCCGCCTGAGTTTTGGCCAGCTGCATCGCGAGCGGCCCGAGGTCATTCATCTGGCCGAGCAGATGGGGCGGTCGACCAACTCGGTTGCCATGAAGCTCTCCAACTACGCGAGCCTCGACCCCGAGGTGCGGGCGCTGGGCAAGAGCGGGCTATCGGGTGCTTCACGCCAAGACCGCCTGCTGTGGGAGCGCTTTATCGCCGACCCGAAGGCCGTTTCAGCCGAGTGTGAGGCGGCCTGGGCAGAGGTCGCTTCTTCTGTGGATAGTGTCGAAGCAGAAGAGGATTTCACCGGCAGCGAGGCCTATGGCCTGCAAAAGCGGCGAGTCGGGCAGGCTCTGTTTCGTAAGGCCGTGATGGTGCGCTACGACACGCGATGCGTGATTACCGGACTGCGTCACGAGGATCTACTGATCGCAAGCCATATCGTGCCTTGGCAGGCGCGCCCGGAGTCTCGCCTCGATCCTGCCAATGGGCTCTGTCTCAACGCCCTCCATGACCGCGCCTTCGATAAGGGGCTGTTGGCGATCGACGACCGGGACCGCATTCGCATCTCACCTGAGCTGACCGACGCGGCCCCCAACGGCCAGCTTAAGGCCCAGCTCCATGACCTCGACGGCCAGCCCTTGAGCCTGAGCCCTCGCGCCTTTCCTAACCGTGACTATCTCGCCTGGCACTTCCGGGAGTGCTTCCGACGCTGAGCCCCCGGGGGACCCCTGGCCGTCAGCCCATGGCCTCGCTATGATGCCTCGGCCCGCCGTCGATAGCGGTGGGCCACACAATTCATCCACTTGTCGCCAGGGGAGTCCCGCCGCATCCGCGGGGGCTGAGAGGGCCAAGCGCCGACCCTGGAACCTGATCCGGTTCATACCGGCGGAGGAAGCGCGACATGCCCTACCTGACGTCTGCCGTGCTCGGCGCGGCGCTGCTGTGCTTTGCTTTCCTGGGCCTGAGGGCCCGCCGGGCCGACGGCCTGCTCGATGACTACGTCACCGCCCGCAACTCCCAGGGCGCTCAGGCCATCGGCCTGTCGTTCCTGGCCTCCAGCATGGGGGCCTGGATCCTCTTCGCGCCGCCGGAGATCGGCGCCTTCGTGGGGCCGGTGGCGCTGGCCGGCTACGCCATCGGCTCGTCGCTGCCCTTCATCGTGCTGGGGCTCTACGGCCCGGCGATCCGTCGCCACCTGCCGCAGGGGCGCAGCATCGGCGAGTTCGCCGAGGCCTGCTACGGCGCCGGGGTGCGCCGCTGGGTGGCCTTCGTCTCTGTGGCCTACATGGCGCTCTTCCTGGCCGCCGAGCTCACCGCCATTGGCGCCATCGCCGCGTTGCTCTCCGACGTGCCGCCGGCGCTGGTGGTCCTCGGGGTGGCGGTGGTCACCCTGGTCTACACCACCCTGGGCGGGCTGCGGGCGAGCCTCGCCACCGACCGCTGGCAGGCCTGGCTGCTGCTGGCCCTGCTGGTGCTGGTGGGCGGCGTGGCCTGGTGGTGGCTGCCGCCGATGCCGGCCGAGGCCGTGATGCCCTCCATTCCCGCGAGCAGTGCGCTCTCGGTGGCGCTTACCCGGGTGATCGCCGTCACCGCGGCCAACCTCTTTCATCAGGGCTACTGGCAGCGGGTATGGGCCGCCGAGGATGACCGCGCCCTGGCCCGCGGGGCCCTGCTGGGCGGGGCCAGCAGCCTGCTGGTGGTGATGGCCATCGGTGGGCTCGGCATGCTGGCGGCCATGCATGCGCTGCCGCTCGGCGAGCCGCCGATTCCCTTCTTCGCGCTGCTCTCCGCCGCGCCGGCATGGCTTGGCCTGCCGGCCCGGGTGCGGGCGGTGACCCTGGTGGCCTCCAGCGTCGATACCCTGCAGAACGCCATCGCCTCCATGGCGGTGGCGAGCTCCGGCCGACGCGGTCTCTCGGTGCGGGCGGCGCGCCTGGCCACGGTGGCGCTGATGCTGCCGGTGGTGTGGGTGGCCCTGCAGGGCTTCTCGGTGCTGAGGCTCTTCCTGATCGCCGATCTCCTGTGCGCCGCCATCCTGCTGCCGGTGCTGCTGGGCCTGTGGCGGCGCATGTCGCCGCTGGCCGCCGTGGCCGGCGGCGTGGCCGGTCTGCTCGGCGCGATCGTGCCGGGCTGGATCACCCTGGGCAGCCTCTCCGCCGGGGTGCTCGCCGCCACCTTCCCGGACAGCATCCCGACGCTGCCGCCCTTCCTGGGGGCGCTGCTCGCCTCCACGCTGGTGAGCCTGCTGATCGCCTGGCGGTACCCGGGGGCGAGATTCCAACCGACACTCCAAGGAGATGCCCGATGACGACTCGAGCCGACTGGACCGCCTGGGCGGCGCAGCAGGACGCGCCGCGCCTCACCGACTGGCTGCGCGAGATCAGCGAGCCCGACTGGTCCGCCACCGTGAACCACCCGCTCTTCGACGCCCTGGCCGAGGGTCGCCTCGCCGGCGCCGACTTCGCCGCCTACATGGTGCAGGACTACGGCTTCGTGGACCCCTTCACCGCGCTGATCGGCTTCGCCATCGGCCGGGCGCCGAGCATGGCCGACCGGGTGGAGCTGGGGCAGTTCATGGGCATGCTGACCAGCGACGAGAACAGCACCTTCCAGCGCACCTTCGAGGCCTTCGAGGTGCCCGCCGACCAGCGCGAGGCGCCGGACTACCTGCCCGAGACCCGGGCCTTCCAGGCGCTGCTGCGCGAGACCGGCAGCGCCGGCGGCTACGCCGAGATTCTCGCGGCCCTGGTGGTCACCGAGTGGATCTATCTCGAATGGGCGCTGCGCGTCACCCGCGCCGAGGGGCTGGACCCGCTGGTGGGGGAGTGGATCGACCTGCACGACAACCCCGCCTTCCGGGACTTCGTCGCCTGGCTGCGGCGCCGCCTGGACGAGGAGGCGGAGACGCTCGATGACGGCGCCTTTACCTGCATGGCCGAATGCTTCCGCGAGACGGTGGCGAAGGAGCGTGCCTTCCACGACGCCGTGGTGCCGCGCTGAGCGGGTTGTGCGGGCAGGGCGGGTAGCCGTTGCGGTGGGCGTTGCTCAGGGGAAGAGAGCAGGCGCCCCTCAGTCGAGGAAGAGGTCGGCGGGCAGCCCAAAGCGCTGGGTCAGGGCCTTGATCTGGCGAACGTTCAGGCGTCGCTTGCCGTTCAGGATCTCCGAGATCACCGACTGGGTGCCGACTTCCGGCAGGCTCGACTGGTCGAGGCCGTGCCACTGCATCAGGTGGCGGAGCATGTCGGCCCCCCTCACTTCAGGCATCGGGCGGTGGGCGTCGTCGTACTCCTCGATGAGGTCACCCATGTGAGAGGCGAGGCTCGCCAGGGGGTGCTCCTCGTCGTCTCCGACCAGCTCCAGCAGCTCATCGAGCGCTGCGACCAGGGCATCGTAGTCGTCTTCCGATTCTGGGGCATTGAGCAGTGGGGCCACGAAGCGCCAGTGGGCGGCCGCCTGTTGGACGATGCTGTTCATGTTCACTCCTTCCAGGTGCCCCTGTCGTATTCGGCATGATCGAGGACGTACTGGATATAGACCTTCCTGAAGCGATAGTGCACCACGGCGATGAGACGAATCTTGTTGCCGCCGATATCGAAGACATGCTGCCGGCCGACCTTGTCGGTGGCGGGAAACAGCGCCTTCATCTCGGCAAAGCTGCCGGGCTCGCTCGACTTCATGAGCCGATACCAGGCATCCAGGGCAGAGGCGGCCTGCGGCCATTTCTGCTTGGCTTCCCAGATGCGCTTCTGGGTGATGACATGCATGGCGGCTGCCCTATCGCATTTTGCTATAAAGTATAGGTTCTGCCTTCGGATACGGCAATGGCGCCCCCGCCGGTTTACCGGCGGGGGCGCTCTCGTGACGGGGTCGTTCCGGTGACTACATGTGGCCGCCCATCATGCCCATCATGCCGACGGCGCCGAACAGCATTCCGCCCACGGCGATGGCCAGGTAGATGAGGATCAGCACGCCGAAGATGGTGAAGTAGGTCTTGAGCTTGCCCAGGGCGAACTTCATGTCCCGGGCGTCGCCGCTCTCGAAGACCCGGCCGGCCGCACCCGCCGCCTGCATCAGCACCCAGCCCGCCCAGATCGGAATCCAGGCCACGACCAGGCCGACGATGGAGAGGGCGGTGAGGATACCGGAGAGGATCAGCATCACGCCGGTGAGCTGCATCCAGAACTTGCCGCGGTAGAGCGGCTCGATCAGGTCGCGCAGAAGTTCCTGAGAGTTGTGGTCCATGTCACGTTCCTTGTCGTGGTTGATGAGCGAATCGATTCCAAGGGGTAGCGATGAGCTGCGAGACACTCTAGCAGCCCGTCAGGGGCCTTGCCCCGTTTCGATGCATGGGCACCATTGCTTGTCATGCCGGGACTTGAGGGCCACCCTCTGAGGGTCTCGCCATCTTCACAGGAGCCCTGCCATGAGCGATACCCCGAAGGATCCCCGCCGCCGCCACTCCGCCACGGTGGTCGATGGCCCCGGCAAGGCGGCCAGCCGGGCCATGCTGCGCGCGGTGGGCTTTCGTGATGAGGACTTCGCCAAGCCCCAGGTGGGTATTGCCTCCACCTGGAGCATGGTCACGCCCTGCAACAGCCATATCGGCGAGCTGGCCGAGCACGCCCGGGACGGTGCCGATGCCGCCGGCGGCAAGGGGGTGATCTTCAACACCATCACCATCTCCGACGGCATCGCCAA
>WPCG01126343.1_pt1 | contig 31080 bp, 19 predicted proteins | sample 5403311 | NCBI WGS metagenome assembly WPCG01 (sample SAMN12869467, study PRJNA574797) | sludge metagenome | isolation source: wastewater treatment of Control | place: China:Beijing | collected 2019-05-17
GCCCTTGCCTGTTGTAAGCGTGTTGCATGACGGTGTTCAAACAAGTCAGTATGACACGGACGCGTACATCCCCGAGAGAAGCAAGATAAACCGGTACGATCAAATCATGGAGCTATGAAGCAGATAGAAAACATGAAGCAATATGCCGGCATACTTCGTTTGGGATACCTGAGCAAAAACTTGCAGCCGATGCTTCACCAGGCGAGTATAGATACACCGGGATACGCGGACTTCCTGGAGAACATGCTTGTAAAAGAGCTGGAGCAGCGACAGCTGAATGATTACCGGCGCAGGACTAAACTGGCCCGTCTGCCACGCGCACACGAGCTTGACGAGTACGATTACAAGGCCTCGAGCAGCATCGGCATAAGGCAGATGACACAGCTCAGGGAGCTGCTCTGGGTCGATCAGCTATACAACCTGGTGCTGATGGGTCCAAGCGGTACGGGCAAAACATACCTGGCCGGGGGACTGGTCAATGATGCCATCAAGAAAGGTTATAGGGCCTATTTTACCACCATGGCTGACCTGATAGGCGTGCTCAACAGGAAAGAAATCATCTCATCGGCAATGAGCACCTACAAGCGATACACCAAGGCACACCTGATTGCCATAGATGACATCATGATGTTCCCGGTGCAAAAGAGTGAAGCGGTGGCTCTGTTCAATCTGATCAATCACCTGCATGAGCAGTGCTCGATCATCATCACCACTAACAAGTCACCCAGCCAGTGGGCGGAGACACTGGATGATGAAGTGTTAGCCACAGCCATCCTGGATCGACTGCTATATCGTTGCGAGGTGATCAGGTTCGAGGGAAACGGTTACCGTATGGACAACCGGAAAACTTTCCTTGAGAAAGAATAAAAAAAACAGTTGAATACAATAAAAAAAAGATAGTTAATGTAATGTTAAACCTGTACATTGGATATTGCCAAAAGTTGTACACTCAACATTGCCATTTTTTGTACATTGTAAATTTGCTAATTACAGCAATTCCTTATTAAATCAATTTAAGTTTTAATTCGCGTACAATGATGAAGGCATCGTGATGCTCTTTTCGGGTATGCAACAAAATAGAAGGAAATGAACAACGAAAAACAGACAATTCATGAATTTGACCTGAATATTATTTATGACTTTTTTTCAAACACAGAACGTCAGGGTCCCGGAAGTCCCCAAGAAACGCTTAAAGCATTAAGGTTTATAGAAGGTCTTACCGGAAAGTCCAAAATTGCCGATATTGGTTGTGGAACAGGTGGTCAAACAATGGTATTAGGAGAAAACACGACGTGTGAAATCATCGGCGTGGATACTTGGCCCGGTTTTATACATCAATTCAACCAGAATGCCAGCGCCAAAAATCTTCAAGATAGAGTAAAAGGCATTGTCGGTAACATGGAAAATCTTCCATTTCAAGAAGAAGAATTAGACTTGATATGGTCGGAAGGAGCGATTTATAACATTGGATTCGAGCGGGGTCTGAACGAATGGAAGAAATTCTTGAAACAAGGCGGGTATATCGCGGTCACGGAAAATATCTGGTTCACCAACGAGCGGCCAGCCGAGGTACAGGATTTCTGGCAAGAGATCTATCCCGAGATTGATACCATATCGAACAAGGTTGCTCAAATGCAAAAAGCAGGTTATCTTCCGGTTGCCACGTATGTCTTGCCCGAGACTATTTGGATAGACTATTATGCTTGGCAAAAATCGAGACGAGAATCTTTCCTTGAAAAATATGATGGCAATAATACCGTGAAAGAATTTGTTGCCACCATGCGATACGAGGCAGAGCTATACTACAAGTATAAAGCATACTATGGCTATATGTTTTATATCGGAAAGAAAATCTAAAACGAAATATAAACCATCCAACAAAAAAAGAAATGGAAAATTTTAAATACTTGATAATTATATTTTTTATGACTGGATGTACAATTTCTTCCTCAAGCGATGAGGATATTAAGGCCGCGATTATAGCCTTGGAAAAACAGGCATTAGAACAATGGAATAACGGGAATCCTGATGGGTATATCGAGTTGTCATCTGAAGAAGTAGTTTATTTCGACCCTGCTTTGGATAAGCAACTTGTAGGCAAAAAAGCGTTGGAAGAGTATTATAACCCTACCAGGGGGAAAGTTAAAACTGACTTCTATAAAATGACAAATCCGGTTGTACAGGTATCACCTGGAATTGCCGTTTTGTCATTTCATTACGAGGCTCATTTTGATAGTGTGATAATCAGAATGAACTGTACGGAGGTTTATAAATTAAGTTCATCTAACCAGTGGAAAATCATCCATACTCATTGGTCTTTTGTTCAACCCGATACGGCGTCAACAAGTAAATCATCCTAAAGAATTACAAGTTAATAATAAATAGGGCAAACAGGGTACCTTTAGCTATTGCTTATGGCAAGCCGAAGGGTAATCAACTCGAAAATAGACAATTATAAACCCATCCTGATTATTTCAACAAGAAATCTACTGTAAGGTGCTTGTCACTTCTCACGTATGTAGAAATCACATCAGCAGACAATTTGAATATGAGGATTTGGTTAAAGAGATTGATGACATTTTTGAAGGTTATTTGGCATTAAATCGATAACCAAGTCCCAACATCAAATTATTCGGCTCTTTGAAACGATATAATTGATAGCCCGTGTGCAGGAATATATTACGGGTAAGATGGGTCTTGAGTACAAAAGTCTGGTAAAATGAGTTGGTGTCGTCTCCTTTGCACAAAAGGTTTTTTCCAATACCCAAGTTAATCGAGAAGATGGGCATGACAATTTCCCCACGCAACGAGAGTCCTGCCGAAAACTGTTCCCTGAAGGGAGGCCTGTAGAATTTTAGCTCTTCCGGTTCAGAGGGAATATATGAATTGGCTATATGCTTGCCTATGTTGGCACTTTCATCATACTGCAGATCGAGAGAAACACCGGCGCGGAAATAATTGCCAAAATGATACAATGGATTGAAGTTCAATCCTGCAATTGCAAACGAGCCCGGCACAAGCATTGGGTTCTGGTCTTCAGGGAATATACCCTTTGTCCGTGTGGCACCATAGACAATAAGGTCATAGGTGATATACGAATTCAACGCGTGATTCCGAGACGAGAAATAGGAGAATCTATTTTCTCTATTGTTCCCAAAAGAGCGTGCAATCCCTATGGAGGCTTCAATCGTGTTAACCCCCGAGTTCGGGTAACTGGTATTTCCGTTGGAATAGTGTGCCACCCCCACCCCACCGCGCAGGTGGGTGTTTGATGTGATCTGCCAGTTCAATAGGAATCCAAGGTTGATATAGGCGTTCATTTTGGAGCCGACAACCAGGTTGTACGGATTTTTCTCTTCATCATACGGCTTCCAACCGAAAGCTGCTCCAAAGTTCCATTCATAATCGAATGACAAATTCGGTGCTATGCTTGCTATTCTTGACGTTTGGAAGAGATAGACGTTGACGGGGTTCCCCAGTTCGGAAGAGTTAAAGAATGTATTGTAAGCGATTCCAATGCCTTGAATGGCGTGAGGATATTCCTTGCCCAGGTATGTGTTGTTAGCGAACTTGAAACCGTACTTCAGATGACCGGAAAGAGTAGCGTTTATTCTTTGTCCTGCATGGTTGGATCCTTTGAAGAATTCATGCGTGGGGAAAACATATCCAGGCTTCAAATCGATGCCAATCACGTGCGTGATTTTTGTTGAAGTGGAATCGCCGTTATCGGAAAAAGTGTCTAAGGCAATGAATAGCAACAATACGATGCATAAGAGGAATTTTAGGACTGCATCATTTATTTTCATTTTCATCGACGCTTGTTTTTAAGATAAAATAACCCGTTGGACGGCTACTGGTGAGTTCTCCCGCGAAGACACGTTTTTTGCCTGTATTAGGATTGGAAATATACACCTTGTAAGGTACGAAATATACCTCTATATCATTTAAGACCAGCACTCTTCTTTTGTCGTAGGGATCAACGGTCACCTCTACCGATAAATTCTTGTCCAATGAGACTTCAAGTTCCTGTTCCATAATTCCAAAAGGCGCTTTCGTGTTATGTAATACGGGTTTCGAGTCAACAACATCAGGGATGGTAATTTCAGGGAGCGTGGTACCAAGCAACCGTTTGAACAGTTCTTCTTCCCAGACAATCGTAGGGTCATAAAACTGAATTTCACGCGTTGATCTTTGAAATGGATAGACCAAAAAGGTTATAGGTGTAGAGAGTTTGTTGTCAATTGTGGTGGAAGACACCTGCTTGACGCTACTTCCATGAATTTTAAACTCCTCCCAATTGTATACCACGCTGTCTATGTGATATTTACTCGTGGGAGCCAGCAGAAGCTTGATATATTGTTCTTTGTACTCGTTGCCAATATTTACCAGCATGGTCACATCCTCATTCATGAGATTTTCGTTGAGAGTAAACTGCAGTTTCTTACCGTTTATTCTTTCTACACGGAAATCTATAAAATCGTTCAAGCAATGAACAACAGCCGGTTCTTTTTCACTGTAAGGAAAAGAGACTTCTTCGCCATCAGTGGTGTAGGCCCGGGTTGTAAATGAGTAGCCCAAAGAAATAATATTAAACAATCTCCAGTTGTCCGACTTAAAATTAATCTCCTTTCTGTTGTCAGTTTCCGAAATTACAACGTCCATTTGTTCTCCGGGAAGAAAATCTTCTACGAAAATATCGCTGTTGCAACCGGATATCAATATCAGGATGCTTAAAAACAGCCATTCATGTATGTTTTTTTCATATTTCATGCTTCCATGCTTCCATGCTTTCAGGGCATCAAAGGTAGAAAAAATTTCTTATAACTCGTCCGGATTTCCAGATATCGCGAACAACAATATCCGTGACCAAATATCAGATAGAGAAGGTGAAGAAATATATCGTTTTGCAACTTACAAAAATATAACTTACAAAAGTGTAACTTATAAAGATGCAACTTATACATGGCGGAATTATTTCAGAATGCATTATACAAATGACGCAAGGGCCATATACCCTTAAGTGATTCCAGGAGGATTTGAGGATAAGTATTGGTTTTTTTTGTAATTTTGAAACCTATTTCAAAAAAGAGGAGGATTCTGGATTTTATCAGGTTCACGCGGAGTTGAAAGCAGGTGATGAGATTACATGCTTGATAATCCCATACCGGCCTGTTTCTATCTATTATCCCTCTCGTGCAATCACAACAAGATGAACATTTCGTACAACTGGCTTAAAGAGTACCTGCAATTCGACCTTTCACCCAAAGAAACCGCCGATGCCCTCACGAGCATCGGGCTGGAGGCCGAAGGCGTGGAAGAGATTCAATCGATAAAAGGAGGACTGGAGGGACTGGTAATCGGCAAGGTGCTTACTTGCAAGAACCACCCTAACTCCGACCACCTTCACCTCACCACCGTGGATATCGGCAACGGCGAAGAACCGCTTAATATCGTGTGTGGCGCACCCAACGTGGCAGCCGGCCAAAAGGTGGTGGTAGCCACCGTCGGCACCACGCTCTACATGGAGGAGAAGGAATTCACCATCAAGCGATCCAAGATACGGGGCGAGGAGTCGTTCGGGATGATTTGCGCCGAAGACGAAATAGGTATCGGCACGTCGCACGACGGCATCATCGTGCTGCCTAATGATGCGGTGGTAGGTACCCCCGCCAAGGAGTACTACAACGTGCAGAGCGACTACCTGATAGAGATAGATATTACCCCCAACCGGGTGGATGCAGCGTCCCATTTCGGGGTGGCGCGTGACTTGGCAGCCTACTTGAAACAGGCGGGCAAGCCGTACCAATTGAAGAAGCCGTCGGTAGAAGGGTTCAAGGTGGATACCGAAGAAGGCGGCATCGAGGTGATCGTGGAGAACAGCGAAGCGTGCCCCCGCTACTCGGGACTCACCATCCGGGGAGTGACGGTGAAGGAGAGCCCCGACTGGTTAAAAAACAGGCTCACCACCATCGGCCTGCGTCCTATCAACAACGTGGTGGATATCACCAACTACGTGCTGCACGAAACCGGGCACCCCCTCCACGCGTTCGACGCGGCCTATATCACCGGCGACGAGGTGGTGGTACGCACGCTACCCGAGAAGACTAAATTTATCACGCTCGACGAGCAAGAGCGGGAACTTAACGAGAACGACCTGATGATCTGCAACTCCGACGAAGGGATGTGCATCGCGGGGGTGTTCGGGGGACTACACTCGGGCGTGACGGAGCAGACCCGGGACGTGTTCCTGGAGTCGGCCTACTTCCACCCCACGTGGGTACGGAAAACCGCCCGTCGTCACGGGCTGAATACCGACTCGTCGTTCCGTTTTGAACGGGGAGCGGATCCCAACAACACGGTCCACGTGCTGAAGCGGGCTGCCATGCTCGTCAAAGAGGTGACCGGCGGGACCATCGAGGGAACCATCCGGGATATCTATCCTTCACCCATCGAGCGGCCGAAGGTTACGCTTTCCTACGAGAAGATGGACGCCTTGATCGGGAAAGAGATTCCGCGTGAAAGCGTGAAAAGTATACTCCAGAGCCTGGAGATAGAAGTTGAAAGCGAGACGGACAACGAACTCCAACTGCGGATTCCTACCTACCGGGTGGACGTGACCCGCGACGTGGACGTGATCGAGGATATCCTGCGTATCTACGGGTACAACAACGTGGAGATCAGCGACTCGTTAAAAGCAAACCTCTCGTACCAAACGCCGACCGACCGCAAGCAGAAATTACAGACACTTGTATCGGAACAGCTCACCGCCAACGGGTTCCACGAGATAATGAACAACTCGCTCACCAAGAAGAGTTACTACGAATCGTGCGAATCCTACCCGGCCAAGAACAGCGTATCACTGGTCAACCCGTTGAGCAATGACCTCGGGGTCATGCGCCAAACGCTCCTCTTCGGGGGGCTCGAAAGCATTGCCTACAACCGCAACCGGAAGCACCTCGACCTTCGCTTTTACGAGTTCGGGAACTGCTATTTCTACGATCAAGAGCGAAAGAAAGAAGATAATATACTGGCCGAGTACTCGGAAGAATTCCATATCGGGCTATGGCTGTGTGGAAAGCGCACCCATAAGAACTGGGCAGCCGCGGAAGAGCAAAGTTCGGTACACGAGCTGAAAGCACACGTGGAAAACATCCTGAAAAGGCTGGGGATAAACGAGAAAAGTTTGGTCTTCGAACCGATCGAGAACGATCTTTTATCCGCGGGAATGAGCATCGCCACACGGAAAAGCTCCATCGGCAGCTTCGGTATCGTCTCCCGGGCAGTCCGTAAATCGTTCGATATCGACACCGATGTCTTCTACGCCGAGCTGAATTGGGATCGATTGATGAGAGAGACCGAGAAGCAGTCGGTGCGTTTCTCTGAAATCTCCAAGTTCCCCGCCGTAAGCCGTGACTTGGCGTTGCTGATCGATCGGCAGGTTCCCTTCTCCAAGATCAAGCAGGTAGCCCTCGAATCGGAAAAGAAACTGCTGAAGGAGGTGACGCTATTTGACGTGTATGAAGGAAAAAACCTGCCGGAAGGCAAGAAGTCGTACGCGGTGAACTTCGTGTTGCAAGACGAGGAGAAGACGCTGACCGACAAGCAGATCGACAAGGTAATGAAGAAGATCCGGCAAAACCTGGAAAAAGAAGTGGGAGCACAACTAAGGTAATCCCTTGACAACCATTAAACAATAACTTATCACCCTGGTACTCTCAATAAAAGTGTCAGGGTAAAACGGATAAACATGGGAAGAGCATTTGAATATCGCAAAGCACGCAAGATGAAACGATGGGGGAACATGGCCCGCGTTTTCACCAAACTGGGAAAAGAGATCACGATGGCGGTCAAAGAAGGCGGCCCCGATCCGGACACCAACCCCCGGCTGCGGGTACTGATGCAACAGGCAAAGAAAGAGAACATGCCCAAGGATAACGTGGAGCGGGCTATCAAGAAGACGACGGACAAGGATTTCTCCGACTACAAGGAGGTGGTGTACGAGGGCTATGGACCGTACGGCATTGCCATCGTGGTGGAAACGGCGACCGATAATACCACCCGCACTGTGGCCAACGTACGCAGCTATTTCAATAAACACGGCGGTTCACTGGGAACGACCGGCAGCCTGGAGTTTTTGTTCGACCACAAGTGCGTCTTTAAAATTGCACCGAAGGAAGGTGTGGCACTTGATGAGCTGGAGCTGGAACTGATCGACTTCGGGGTGGACGAGGTGGTGGAAGAGGAAGAGGATATCCTGCTGTATGGCGACTTCAAATCTTATTCCGGGATACAGACCTACCTCGAGGAGAACGGCTTCGAGATCCATTCGGCCGAGTTTGAGCGCATCCCGCACGAGACCAAGTCATTGAATGCGGAAGAGCGGGCACGGATAGAGAAATTACTCGAAAAATTCGAGGAGGACGAGGACGTGCAGAACGTGTTTCATACCCTGTCCCCCGAGGAAGCGGAAGAGTAAAAACACACTTTTGGTATACCGTCATACAGCGAAACACAAGTGATGTATCACTGTCTTCACCGGGTACCGTCCAGCCTTTCACGGCGGCGGTTACCGCCAATTATGGGGAGGGTTATCGTGCAACACGATAACGTTCGGAATACTTATCGAGTGCTTCCCGAGCAGCCACGAAAGAACTTTTCCGCGACTGAAGCACTTCCTGTTCAAGCTTGACAAGCAGCGCGGCGATTTCAGGGTCAGTATAAAAACTGTCGCGTAATTGTTCGTTGATTGTCTCGAACATCCAGTATTTGGACTGCTCTTGCCGTTTCCGCTCAAAATAGCCATTCTGTTTCACGAAATCGATATAACGGTGTACCATCTCCCATACCTCGGCTATGCCCAGCCCGTAGTAACCGGAGTAGGTCAGCACCTCGGGCGTCCATCCCGATTCGGCGAGGGGAAAAAGGTGCAACGCGTTGCTGAAATGGCGCTGTGCCATCTTGGCTTTCTTGATATTATCGCCATCCGCTTTATTGATCACGATACCATCGGCCATCTCCATAATGCCCCGCTTGATGCCTTGCAGCTCGTCCCCGGTACCGGCCAACTGGATAAGAAGGAAGAAATCGACCATGGAATGAACCGCAGTCTCGGACTGCCCCACCCCCACGGTCTCCACGAAAACATAATCGAACCCGGCCGCCTCGCAGAGCACGATGATCTCCCGGGTCTTGCGCGCCACGCCTCCCAACGACCCGGCGGAAGGGGAAGGGCGGATGAACGCGTTCTCCGCGACCGAGAGTTTCTCCATCCGGGTCTTATCCCCGAGGATACTCCCTTTCGAGCGCTCGCTTGAAGGGTCAATCGCCAGTACTGCCAGCTTGTGTCCCTTTTGCAAGAGGTGCATCCCGAACGAATCGATGGAAGTACTTTTCCCCGCGCCCGGCACGCCGGTGATTCCCACCCGGATAGAATTTCCCGCGTGAGGCAGGCACTTCTCGATAATAGCTTGCGCCGTATCGCGATGCACGGGCAAGGAACTTTCCACCATCGTCACCGCTTGGCTGAGAACCACCCGGTTGCCGGCCAGGATACCCTCCACGTACTCGTCCACGGTACGTTCCTCGCCCCTTGGCCGTTTTTTCAGGTAGGGGTTCACGCTGGGGGGCTGGGGCACCCCCTTGTTCACGTTGAGTCCCACGTATTTCGGATCGTTCTCAGGATGTTCCATTGAAATTAGTTAAATAAAAAGCCGGACGAAGTCTCTTCGCGAAGATACTTCATCCGGTTTATAATTGCAATTCAAGAAGGATTTTTATCGCTTCGGCGTTACGTTTCCCTTGATAGTAAGCACGTACACCGTGTCGGGCACGTTGGTATATACCCGTATGGTTTTGTTGAACGTCCCGGGGCGTCGCACGGTTGAATATTGCGCGGAGATGGTCCCCTGCTTACCCGGCAGGATTGGCTCTCTTGAATAGCTGGGCGTGGTACATCCGCAAGATGCCGATACCCGCTGTATAATGAGGGGGCTGTTGCCTTTATTCGTGAATTCGAACTGGGTGGTTACCGCCCCTATCTCTTCTTTAATAGTACCGAAATTATGTTCTGTCTTTTTGAATTCCATCGCGGGTTTCTGCTGCGCGAGCACCACGCTTCCAAATAGAACTGCACATAATAACACTAAACTCAATTTCTTCATATGATTGATTTTTATTTTTTTCAAGAACTATCTTCCTCGTTGACTTCGTTGTTGTTGTCCGATACAAAAATAACAATTAAGTTTAACGGGGGTTTATTCTTTAACAATTATTCTAATTCCCGCGGTATGGGAGGTAAATTCCGGCGCGTACATGCATTGAACGGTAGTGATGCCGTTGGAATAGTCCCCCGCGCGGTTCACGTGAACGCTGTATTCAAAGACATAGGTGCCCCGTGGCAACGTGTCGAAATAGAAGTTGGTGGAAGCATCCTTCGAAGTCCGGTAGTAAAGGATGCCGTTCTGCCAACCGATGCCGGAGACTTGATTCACCGGTTCGAAACTGGCGGCGCGGGTATCTTTCAAATGCACGAACTCCAAGTCGCGGTCGGTTCGTAAAGTGAGCCGTACCACCACCTTGTCGCCCACCCTTAACGGGCGTTCGTCGGTGATTCGTGCCAGTTGAGGCCCGGAAGAGGTAATCTCTTCCGCGAAGAGCTGTTTCTCGATATCAAGCGACCCGTCTGCCTGAGTGATTTTGTCCATCTCCTCGTAATACTGCCAGTAAAGCGCTCCCCACGCGGGGGTTGCCCCATGGTGCGTGACGGTAACCTTACCCATTTCCGGCTCTATTTCCGGGCCGCTCCACGATGTTTTAATGTAACCGGTACCCAGTTCTCGGGATTCCGGTTCCACTTGGCGGCCACCCAAGTGGATGGTGGTTTCCCCGGTCGACGAGAACCAGTCGCTTCCAGTGCTCAACAGCGCGTACACCGCGTCCATCGTGGCATGGGTGGATTCCCATTGCTGGGTTTGCTTCTGTTTCAGCAGCCAGCGTTTCATCTCGTCCATCTCGGTAGTACCGGCATTGCCCGAGCGGAACGCATCCATGATAAAAGTGTGAACCGACACGGCCGATTGCGACATGAATACACGTGCACGGTTGTTGGCCCAGTACATGCCCAGTTCATCGGAGAGCGTGGCATGCTCCCTGAAAGAATCGAGAATCGCCTGTACCACGGGTGACTTACCCTCTTGCTCCATCAAGAGAGCGATAAGCGAGCGTTCGTATAACCCGTGGGTGGCCCAGTTTTTCTCGATCACCGACAGGTAAAAGTCGACCATCTCCCTGGTTTCCTTGTCCAGCGGGTACTCTTCGTAGGCCGTACGCGTGAAGATATATTCCAAGTCGGTAATGGAAATCGTTTTGCTGTTTTTCCACTCTTTATTATATTGCTTCAATGCGTCGAAGCGCCGGATCGCCTCCGCGTCGATAAAGGCGATGGCTTCTACTTGCATGGATTGGATATCGCCGGTGAATTCCACGGCACCCAGCTCCTTCAGTTGCTGGAAACCATACAGGATATAATGTGTAATGCCGATGCTGGGTCGGAAACCTTTAAACCAACTCCACCCGCCTTGTCCGGCCTGCAGCTCTTTCAGCTTATCAATGGCCGTCGCGGTGAGGTAGCCGCTCCGGTTCAAGTCGAACAGCAACGACAACCGTTGCTTTTGTTCCGACTCATTTCGCGCTTCCAGCACCCAGGGTGTCTCTTCCAGCAGCACGTTCTTCAACTCCTGGTTCTTTTCCAAGTTCGAGAGGAAAGTTTCCTCGTCGCCCCCCTGTTTTTTCCACGCTTCTACCATCGCCGTCACCTTGGGATACGCCCGCCCGATATGGGCGCCCAATGAATTGGCGTAGTAAGAGGCGAACCACGCCACCGCGTTGTCGCTCGTTGGCTCACCCAGCACCGGCAGGGCTTGTACCGCATACCAAGCAGGGTTAGAGGTAAACTCGAGCGTTAACCGGTAATCTTGGAGGGTAGTCGAAGCACGGTTGGCCAGCCGCTCCATGGTGAACGTTTTCGTCTCGTTGGCTTTCACGTCCATCCGCGTGCTTTCGGTCACCAGCATCCGGTTAGGCAGTACCGCGAGCGCGTGCTGTTCGCCGTCGCTAAACCGTTCGCTCCGTGCGACAATCCGTACCCCGATCAGGTCGATATTCTCCGGTACGTGGAACGTCCACGAAGCATCGGCAGAAGCGTTGGGCGCGAGTGAGAACGGCTGCATGGGGTTCTCCAGGGAGATAACATCCACTCTCTCGTCGGTTGCCGGGTCAAAGAACTCCAGTGTCGCGTTGCCATTGATCGTGCTGTCCGATAAGTTGGATACCTTGGTAGCAATGGAAGCCCGGTCACCATGACGCAAGAACCGCGGCATGTTGGGCGTCACCATCAACTCTTTCTGGGAGACGGTGAATGCTTCCGCCTTGCCGCTATTCAGCTCTTTGTCGTGCGCCAGTACCCGGAATCGCCAGCGGGTGTTGCTCTCGGGCACCGTGAACGCGATGAGCGTTTCTCCTTTCTCGTTTGTACGCAATCGCGGGTAAAAGAAGGCGGTCTCGTTGAAATCTCGGCGCACCTGGGGTGCTTCAGCAGCCGGTTCCATCGCGGGAGACTGTGGAGACGGGGGAGGAGCCGCCGCCCCGTCCCGGGCAGAAGCACTCGTATCCATTACCGTTACCACTTCTTCGGACACCAGTTCTATGGCTTCCGTCTTGGGTTGCCCGTAACCAACTACTGCATTTTGCTGAAACTGTGAACTGACACCTCGTATCATCATTCTACCGGCGTAATAGAGCGAGTACCCGAACCAGTTAAAACGGTCAAACTCCAAGGAAGGCACTTTTTTCGTTTCAATAGCGATGGAACCCCATCCTCTACCCCGGTCAAACGACTGGTCTCTCGAAAAACCCACCCTGGAGTGATACCGGTCGAATATAAATGCCGGAAGATTCCAAGAGGGCGAGGGATAAATGTTATCCAACGAGAAGTCGTACATCGAGGCCAGTACCTCGGCAAGGGCGGGATTCCCGCTCGCGTCAGTGACCGTGATTCTCCACTCTTCCTCGCTTCCCGGACGTATCCTATCACGAAAAACGGCTAACTTCACGTTCAGCTCCTTATTCTCTTGCAAGGGACGTAACTCCGATCGATGCGTGTAGAACTTCTCTTCCTTCACGTAAGTGAGCATCAGGGTAATTCCTTTGCTATATTCCGTTTTGTAGGGTAACGAGAAAAGACGATTTTCATTGTCCACTTCGATCCATTTCCGTTCGATCAAGTCGTTCTCTTGCCACAGTTCGTAGAGGACATGTACGCGGGAAGTAGCCCCGAGAATCACTTCGGCCGGTTTCCCGGGAGCGAAACGGGTATTCTTTTCCACGAACCACGCGTCGGTCTTCACGGGAGGCCGCTTATCGGCGTAAGAGAACACGATCGCGTCTTTCTCCGCCTCCACGGGATTGCCCCGGTCGTCCTTCGACTGCAACTTCACCCTGTACTTCCCCGAGGGCAACGCGGCCAACACTTTTTGCAGCCCGGGTTGTTCTCCCGTGACGAAGTCACCTTGACCAACCAGTTGATGGATGGAGTCGTTCTCCTGCAACGAGTAGATACGATAGGTTCCTTTGGCAGCCACGTCGCTCCCGTCCAAGTTCTTGGCAGAGATCACTATCTTCTCTTCGCTGTTTTTTTCCCATTGGTCCGCCATCTCAAAGTTAAGCATCATGGAGACGTCGCCCGCTGAAACAGTATAGGTTCCGGTACGGGTCTCGCCATTGATATCGGTCAGCTCTACCTCCACCACGAACGAATAGATCGACCGGCTATTACGACTCGACAGCTCGTTATCAGGTTTCTCGGGTGTAAAAGCAATCTCGAAACGGCCCTCGTCGTCGGTACGAACCGTTCCTTCCCCGAAGTGATCCGTGGCCCCTCCCCATGTCCACCATGCAATTTGCCGGCGAGTGATCCGGTAGCCGGCCACCACGTCTTGTAGCTTGATGCCCGAGAAGCTTTGGGCTTTGCCTCTCAGCACAACCTCTTCACCAAACTTGTAAGTCTGCTTGATGGTATCAAACGTGATCTCGAAAGTGGGCCGTTTGTATTCTTCCACTTGAAAATAGATGCTCCCCCCTCCCGCTTCAATGGTGAAGCCTCCCGGCAACGTACCGGATGGCAGCACGAACTCGCCGGCGACCGACCCAAATTCGTTGCTCCTCAGCGACTGCTTGGATATCTCCCGGCGATTGGCGTCCCGCAACGTGAACTTGATGCTCTTGCCCGTTACTATTTGGCTCTCTTGCTCCTTGGCTTTCGTCACGATAGCCTTGTAGTGCACGGTCTGCCCGGGTCGGTAGAGGCCACGGTCGGTAAAAAGGGTGACCACTTCCCGATCAAGGCTCTCTTCACTGGTATAGCTCCAGTATGCATACGGGAGGCGATTTAATAAAGAGCCGTTATCGTTGCCGGCAACGGCATGATAAAAGACATCGTTGTTGGGTATATCCTTGTGATATACTGCCATTCCCTGGTCGTCCACGGGCAAGGATACCACCTTGGTTAATTCGGAGTTACGCCAGTTACCCGGCAGCTTGTAAATCTCGACCTTCGCGTTTGGGACTGGTTTCCCCGTGTTCCGATCCACCACGAAGAAGTCGTACCGGTCTTTCGCGGATGAACGGGAAAACACGGCAAGATCGGAAACAGCAAAGTAATATTCTGTTGGCCGGGAACTGGTTGTCGCGGGTGACGAATCGAAAACTAACATATAGGTGCCCGGCTCCTTCACTTCAACCGTGAAAGTGGTATTTCCTGGGAGATAAGCTGGCATTTCCGGTAAGTTCACGACGATATTTCTCATGAAACGCCGTTTTCCCTCGATGCTCTTTCGTACTCCCGACCCTGCCATTTCTACCTCCATGGGAGAATCTACACGGTACAATTTAGCGGTCAGCGAATGAATATTTTGAAAGGCTACCTCGAAGCGCGCCTCTTTGCCCGGGTAAAAAGTTTTGTCTCCCATCACCGTGAACTCGGAGCGAGTAAATTGTTTCAGCCGGTTTTCAAGGATACCCACCCGATCATAACGTGGGTAAAGCTGGATGGCATCATGCAGGAGGGTATATAGTTCCTCTCGCTTCTGTTTGTTCCTGATGCTGTCTTGTACTGGCAGTTGAAAGATTTCGTTCTGGTAGTGAACTGCCATCTTATCGATAATCTCCACGCTTAATCCTTCGCCGTCCCATTGCTCCAACAACCTCTGTAACGATGGGAGGGCATACGTTTCACTTGCTGATCGCAACCTCGATAAGTAGTCCAACTTATCCAGTTCAGTAAGCAACACGGAACTGTCCATTCTCCTTCCCTGCAACGAGGCCATCAGCTTCCGGTAGGTCTCCAGTGTCCACAATTCGTGCTCGTCCTGTCGCGGGTCAAACGGTAATCCCGTGAATTGATCCGCGGGGGAAAACAGGGCTTCCACCGCGATGCCTTTCCGTGCCAGTAGACGGTTCAAATCCTCCGCTGCATCAACCTGCCCGAGCACCTCGATGGCACGGCGTGCCAAGAAGTCGTACATCGAGGGATAATACGCGCGGGAATCCTTGCCCAACTCCACCACGGCCAAATAGGACTCCACGTTCGTCGTCTCCAGCACCGGCCCGTCAGCAATGGACGCGTTCAGGTGCTCTAACACCTTATTATATAGGATGCCTCGTGTCCACTCCTTCATATCCTCCGGTACGAAGTCCCCCAGTTCGGTACGCCGATCGATATTCCACCGGTCTTTCTGGTAATACTGCATGTAGAGTTCTCCCAGCATGGAATGGAGCACCGACCGCTCCACCACATCGTTGCTCGCCTCCGCCATATCGAGCAGGTTCCGGAAAATCAACGTGTCGTTCTCGGCGTCCAATGCTAAGTCGTACTTTCCCTGGTGGATCAGCGCTTTGATCACCTGCGGGCTATTTTTTTCTTGTACCGCCCGGCGCAAGATGTTATCCACCTCCCCCGCGGCCGATTTAGGCAGGGATTTCTGCTCGAATTCGGCCACTGTTTTCCATTGCCTCGCGTAGGGGTCTTTATCCGCGGGTGGGTTCGATTGAGAAAAAACTCCGGAAATATACATAACGAGGAATAGCGTGAAGAAAAGCTTGTTCATACAGCTCGGTTTATTTTTACAGTTAAAGGCGTTATATTTGGTTATCTATTTAACAATTTCTACCGTGATTTTGTTTCCTAAAAAACCGGCACCGACTTTCGCGTGATGCATGATCTACTATTCTTGAAGATCACGCGCGCGAAAGAGGATGCCGGTACAGCGTGTACTCGACCATTAGATGGGTTTATTCTACTGCCACGGTGAGGGGAGCCACGAAAAGCCCCGATTTGCCGTCAGCAGTAAAAGCGACCCAATACGTATCCGCGTCTCCCTCTTCGGCCGGCTCGGCTTGTACCAGCCTCCAGGAGGCGACATCGTATTCGGTGGTTTCGCCATCAACGATGACGGTTAGTTCACCAACGACCACCGGTGTTTCCTTCGTGGAAGCAGTTTCGGCTTCGGCCCCGATTTTCTCGTCCGGGTCCTGCAGTGTTAACACGAACGAATCGGCTTCCGCCTCTCCCTCTGCTTCACCTGTCCATGTGAAGACAACTGTTTTATTTTCGCCCTTGATAAACGTATAGCTGCCCGCGTCGGTGCCTTGCACTTTTTCAAACGTGTCCCAAGCTACCCGCACGGTCGCGTCTCCTTTCTCATCCTCGTACGGGTCTTCATTCACCTTCACGGCTATCGTGGCTTGAATGCCGTTCGCGTCGGTTACCCGCACGGTGGTGGTTCCCTCCTTCAACCCTTTAAGGGCAATATCGCTCCCGCTCACGGTTGCCGTCACGACCGTCTCGTCGGTCTCTTCCACCGTGTAAGGCGCTACGCCACCGCTCACCTTCACGGTGGTGGTTTCTTCAATAAGTATCTCTACGTTGTTTTTATCGAACGTTAGTTTATCCGTCTCGTCGTCATCGCAAGCGACGAACACAAGACCTAACAACATCATGCTACTCAATAAATAAATGGTTCTTTTCTTCATAATAATTTTTTCTTTTCTACTCGTTTAAAAATTCGTGTGGTTTGTTCGCTATATCGAGTACACGTAAGGGTAGACGCGTGGGGGTAGCAAAACGCTGCGCGTCTTTGCTACTTTAACCATATTTAAACATTCAAGGGTGGCCTCAACCGGAAGGGTTGTCCGGTTTCATCACTACTCCCATTCTTTTTTTCCCGTTGATTTTTATGCACATCGGGCACTCGAAGCGCACGTGTCGTATATATTCTGTTTCATGCACGGCCGGATGTTCATTGAGAAACGCCTCGTCAAAGAAACCATCGTTTTCAAGAAACGGATTGATGGTGAAGTATCCTACGCCAAAAGAGGTGAGGTTCTGGAAAAAGTGGGTGCCTTGGCTTGGTTCGATGCGGTAGTGCTCCATCCCCGACTCCACGATCACTCGTGCTTGGCTGATGTGCGTCCATTTCACGGGTATGCCCAGCCATGGGTCCGACGAGCCCCAGCGACCGGGCCCGATCAGCACGTAGTTGGCCCCGGTTTCCACGAAACGGCGATTCAACAGCTCGATCTCGCGAGCGACCTGTAATGTCTTGGACGCGTCAAAAGATTCCGATTTCACGTAAACCACGTCATGCACGTCGTTAGAGATACCATTACCCAAGGCACTTTTCGAGAAGAGGACGGACTCTTTTTTGTCGATTTTTTCCAGGTCTTCATTCATCACTTCCTTGCTGTCCACGATGGGCCGTATCTGCAACACGTAAAACGAGGCGTTCGACTGGTCCTTGATGTCCACCGCGAACTCGATCTCTACCGGCCTGCCCATCTCTTTTTGCCCTGCCTTCAAAAGCCGTTCCAAGATCTCGTTGAGCGGGAACATGTCGTGCTGCAAGATATTGGCAAAAGAGATGATCTTGCGGCCCCCCTCGTAATAGCCGTCCCGGATAATTTGATCATGGTGGTCGTACGTTGACGCCACGTACCGGAGGGGACCCTCTTGTTCGGCATCCCGCACCCGCAGCTTTTGCAGGTTAAATCCCTCGTCCACCGAGAACTCCCGCGCTACCGAATCGAGGTCGAGCGCGTAAAAACGGGTCTGGGTATCTCTCAATGCCAGATCGAGCGAGCTCAACTGCAAAATATTGGACGCGTGGAGAGGCGAGAAACGTAGCCCCGTGTTCCCGTCCACGATATATTTGCCCAGTCCGAGTGCCATGTTCACGATCCCATCTTCTGTCCGTTCGTTGCCGATCGGGTAGTAATTGATGGAGCGCGCCACCCCCGAGATAGCGGGATAATAGAAGCTGCCGTACTGGGAACCCACCACTTCCTGCAGGACGATGGCCATCTTTTCCTGGTCGATGAGATTATGCGTGGCATCCATGTATGCCTTGCTATCGCTATAAAAAACCGAGGCATATACCGCCTTGATGGCGTTGCTCAATAGCCGCACCATCTCGTATTTATCCTGCACGAGCGGGATCATGTAAGTAGAGTAGATTCCCGCGAAAGGTTGGTACTGGGAATCCTCGAGCAGGCTCGACGAGCGGATGGCGATGGGCCCGTCAATCGCGTTAAAGAAGACAAGGAAGTCGCTCACCAGCCGTTTCGGTAGCTTGGCAGCCAAGAATTGCTTCAATATCTCCTCGTCCGATTTATCGGACAGCGCCAGCGGGTATAGTTTGTTCGCCTCCATGAACTCGTCGAAAAGATCCGTGCAGAGTACCACTGTCTTCGGGGAGGTCACGGGGAAGTTAGCATGGTTGTTGAGTTCCAAGTGGGTCTTCACCATGTAGCCGAGGAATGCGAGCCCGCGGCCTTTTCCTCCCAGCGATCCTTCACCAATGCGGGCGAAGTTGGAGTACTGGTCGAACCGATCCTTCTCGAACACCGCTACAACGCCCGTATTTTTCATCCGACGGTACTGCACGATGGTCGCGTAAATCAGTTCACGCGCGTCGTGCATGCTCGCGTACTCCGACACGTCGATTTTTTTCAGCATCTCCGCCACCGGGAACATGGCACGCGAGTAGAAGAAGCGGGCAAAATGGTTTTTTGAAAGATGGTAGTAGAGTGCCTCGTCGGGAATATTGCGAATGTTCATCTGCAGTTCTTTCAGGTTCCGGATCCTGAAAATCTCCTGTTTGGTCTTGGGAGCGGTAATGATAAAATCACCAAACCCGAGGTTCTCCTTGATCGCCTTGGTCACGTCTTGGGGAAACGTCTTGGAGTTTTTATCAATAAAAACATCACTTTCCTCGTTCACGTGCTTTCGATTACCCGATTCCGACGAGGTATACAGGAGGGGTATGTCGTTGTCTTGGGCCCGGATCCATTCTCCCAGCTTTTTCCCGGCCAACGGGTCTTTCTTGCCCCCCCGGTCGAAGCTCATATCGCAGATAACCCCCAGCATGTTGTCGCCGTACTTCTCGTAATAGGAAACCGCCTCTTCATAGTCCCTGGCAAGCAATATCTTGGGGCGTCCCCGCATCCGCAACATCCGCAGGTGATCGTTGAGTGCTTCCTTGGAGAACTCTTTCGATTCGGAGAGCACCAGCTTGTACAAGAGAGGCAACGCGCTGGAATAGAAGCGCACCGAGTCCTCCACGAGCAGGATCGTCTGTACCCCTACCGTCTTCACGTCGTGCTCCACGTTCATCCGGTCCTCGATAAGCTTGATGATGGCCAAGAGGAGGTCGGCATCCCCCAACCAACTAAAAACGTAATCGATGCCACTCAGGTCCTCCTTGCGCAGCGCGGCGGTCACCGACTTCGAGAAGGGAGTGAGCAGGACAACCGGTATTCGGGGATCATGTTTCTTCACTTGCTTCGCCAGCTCGAACGTATCGTTGCTATCCATGTTGGGCATGCAAATAACCAGTTCGTAGTGGTTTTGCTTTAGTTCCACCAACGCCTCCTTTCCACTATTAACCTGCGTGAAGCGAGGCGGGTAGCGGAGGCTGAGCGACGTGTACTCGTTGAATATTTGTTCGTCTACCCGCCCGTCGTCCTCAAGGATAAACATATCGTAGCGGGAAGCCACCATCAACACGTTGTATATACGCTTGTTCATCAGCTTCACGAAAGGGGTATCCCGGAACCTGAGCTGACTGATATCGTGGGCCTTGACCACCGCCCCGGATGTTTTTAGCTTCATACGATTATTTTTTGACGCGAGACGTGACAATCAAACCACGAAACACGAAATACAAGATGTTTATTGAAACAGGCAAGCAGTGCATCCGGTTCGGCAACCTCCGTGAAAGAGGGTAAGACTTTCGTCGCTGTTTATCCGCAAGCAGTGCGCCCGGTTCGGCAACCACCCGTAACAAAAATCAAATATAACGGTTTTTTCAACGCCAACCATCCATGGCCACGAGTTAAGTTATTGAAAATTTTAGAGAGAGGTCCCATGATGGAGTTTGAGTTATCGGGATGTTTTTGTAATTTTGTTCGTCGATACATTCACCCCCACTACAATGAAAATGAAGAAATCACTTCTTGTAATCACCATAGCCGCCGCCCTTATCATCGGGATGGGGTCGCTCTTTTTGCTATTCACCTCGATGAACAACACGGCGAACGCCGAAGCAGAGCGGCCGTTGGTCCTCTCGATGACAGCGTCGGTTGCCATTCCCCAAGAGATGGAGTTCGCGGGCGAGCCAATCGTCTTTGACCGGTACGACCGCCGCGAGCGGATGGACCGGGAACTGAACAGCTTCACCTACTTCCACTCCACCACCCTGCTGCTTTTCAAGCGTGCTAACCGGGTTTTCCCCATCATCGAGCCCATCTTGGAGCGAGAGGGGGTACCCAACGACTTGAAATACCTCGCGGTCATCGAGAGCAGCCTCGATCACCGGGCCGTCTCCCCCGCGCGGGCTGCGGGCTTATGGCAATTCCTGCAAACCACCGGCCGGGAGCATGGGTTGGAGGTGACGGCAACCGTGGACGAACGGTACCATATCGAAAAGTCCACCGTCGCGGCGTGCCGATACCTCAAGGCCGCATACCGGAAGTATGGCTCGTGGAGTGCCGCGGCACTCGCGTATAACGGGGGACAAGCGCGAATTACCCAAGAGCTGGGCAACCAGCGGGTAAGCGACGCGCTCGACCTGTGGCTCGTGGAGGAGACCACTCGTTACTACTACCGGATGCTCGCTATCAAACAGGTGTTCGAAAACCCGCTACAATACGGTTTCGTGCTTCAACCCGAGCACCTTTACAAACCAATGGAGTTCAAGAAGGTGGAGGTCGCCTCCTCCATCCCTGACCTGGTGGCATTCGCGCGGCAGCACCAAATCACGTACGCCCAGCTAAAAGATTTCAACTCGTGGCTGCGCGACACCAAGCTAACCAATACCAGTGGTAAAACATACACCATCCTGATTCCCACGCGTGACGACCTTTATTACAAGGAGGGGGAAAAACCCAAGGTGCACGATCCGGCATGGGTGGTGAAGTAAACATTTACAGGTTATCATCGTTTTATACTTATGACTCCCGATACAGATCAAATACAGGTGTATGGTGCCCGCGTACATAACTTAAAGAATATCGACGTGGCCATCCCACGCGACGCGCTCACCGTGATTACCGGGCTGAGTGGCAGTGGCAAATCATCCCTCGCGTTCGACACCATCTTCGCGGAGGGGCAGCGGCGTTACATCGAGACCTTCTCGGCTTACGCCCGTGGCTTCTTGGGAAAGATGGAAAGGCCCGACGTGGACAAGATCACCGGGTTGAGCCCCGTGATCTCGATTGAACAGAAGACCACCAACAAGAACCCGCGCTCTACCGTGGGTACCACTACCGAGATCTACGACTTCCTTCGCCTCCTGTATGCCCGGGCAGGGGAAGCGTACTCCTACATCACGGGCGAGAAGATGGTGAAATACACCGATGAGCAGATCCTGGAACTGATCTTGGAGAAGTACATCGGCAAGAAGATATACATTTTGGCGCCGGTCGTCCGGAACCGGAAAGGGCACTACAAAGAGCTCTTCGAGCAGATACGGAAAAAAGGATACCTCAACGTGCGGGTCGACGGCGACATCCGGGAGATCCTCCCGGGGATGAGCGTGGATCGATACAAGAACCACAGCATCGAGATCCTGATCGACAAGCTGGTGGTCTCCAACCAGTTTGCAGACAAGCTAAAAGCGAGTGTCCGCACGGCAATGAAGCAGGGTTCAGGGTTAATCTTGATACAGGACGTGGAGGCGGACGAGGTGCGCCATTACAGCCGCAGCCTCATGTGCCCCACCACCGGACTGTCATACAGCGAGCCGGCACCCCACAACTTCTCGTTCAACTCGCCGCAAGGGGCATGTCCCCGCTGCAAGGGCATCGGCACGGTGGACCAGGTAGACGTGGAGAAGATCATCCCCGACCCGGGGTTGAGCATCGCCGCGGGAGCCATCGTGCCGCTCGGCAAGGAGCGAAGCAACATGCTCTTCTGGCAGATCGCCGCCATATGCGAGAAGTACGGGGTGACCTTGAAAACGCCCGTGAAGAAGATCCCCGACGAGGCCATCGATGAAATCCTGTACGGCACCAACGAGCGTTTGAAGATCAAGAACGAGTCACTCGGCAACTCCAACTACATGGTTTCTTACGAGGGGGTGGTGAAGTACATCGAGATGCAGCAAGACGATGACGCGTCAGCCTCCGCGCAGAAGTGGGCGGGACAGTTCATCACCACGTCGCGCTGCCCCGAATGCCATGGGCAACGGCTCAACAAGGAGGCACTCCACTTCCGGATCAACGATAAGAACATCGCCCAGCTGGCAGAAATGGATATCCAGGAGTTGCATGAGTGGCTCTTGGCCTCCGGCTCGGAGGTATCGGAGCGGCAACGGCTCATCGCCGACGAGATCCGCAAGGAGATCCTCTCCCGGCTCCAGTTCCTGCTGGACGTGGGATTGGGGTACCTTTCCCTCTCCCGGGCATCGGCTTCCCTTTCAGGGGGAGAGAGCCAGCGCATCCGGTTGGCCACACAGATCGGCTCGCAACTGGTAAACGTGCTCTACATCTTAGACGAGCCCAGTATCGGCCTGCACCAGCGGGACAACCACCGGTTGATCGACTCGCTCAAGAAACTGCGCGACTCGGGCAACTCGGTGGTGGTGGTGGAGCACGATAAGGACATGATGCTGGCATCCGACTACATCGTGGACATGGGTCCCTTCGCGGGACAAAAAGGGGGCGACGTGGTATTCGAAGGGCTCCCCGGGGAGATGCTCAAGAAGAATACGCTCACCTCCAACTACCTGAACGGCAAGCTGGAGATCGCCATCCCTTCAACGCGCCGCGAGGGAAACGGGAACCAGCTGGTTATCAAGGGGGCTTCCGGCAACAACCTGAAGAAGGTGACCGCCGCCTTCCCCTTGGGCACCTTCACCTGCGTCACGGGGGTTTCGGGGAGCGGGAAATCGACCCTTATCAACGAGACGCTGCAGCCCATCCTCAGCCAGAAATTTTACCGGTCGCTCAAGGACCCGCTTCCCTATACCTCGGTGGAAGGGACGGAGCACCTGGACAAGGTGGTGAGCGTGGACCAGTCGCCCATCGGCCGCACGCCCCGCTCCAACCCCGCCACCTATACCGGCGTCTTCTCGGATATCCGGAACCTGTTTGCCGGGATGCCGGAAGCCAAGATTCGCGCCTACAAGCCCGGCCGCTTCTCGTTTAACGTGAAAGGGGGCCGCTGCGAGAAATGCAAGGGGAACGGCTACAAGACCATCGAGATGAACTTCCTGCCCGACGTGATGGTCCCCTGCGAGGTGTGCCACGGGAAACGGTATAACCGGGAGACGCTGGAAGTACGCTTCAAGGGAAAATCGATTGCCGACGTGTTGGACATGACCATCAACGTGGCGGTGGAGTTTTTTGAAAATGTTCCCGCGATCCTTCACAAGATAAAGGTACTTCAAGAGGTGGGACTGGGCTACATCAAGCTGGGGCAGTCCTCCACCACCCTCTCGGGGGGGGAGAGCCAGCGCGTGAAACTGGCGACCGAGCTGGCACGGGTAGATACCGGCAACACCCTGTACGTGTTGGATGAACCCACCACGGGGCTTCACTTCGAAGACATCCGGGTGCTCCTCGGCGTGCTCAACAAGCTGGTAGATAAAGGGAATACCGTGATCGTGATCGAGCATAACCTCGATATCATCAAGTGCGCCGATTACCTCATCGACCTGGGCCCGGAAGGAGGAGAGAAGGGGGGGTACATCTTGGCCTCGGGCACCCCGGAAGAGATCGTCAAAAAGAAAAAAAGTTATACCGCGAAATACTTGCGCAAAGAGCTTCACGGGTAATCCAAGGGCCGCCCCGAACGTTAAAAATCAATTCGTGGTGAACATTTAAACAGACCTGTTGTTTAGAGTTGTGAATCAGGTATTATTACAAATTTCGGATTAAAAATTAAAGATTACAGCAATATGGCAAATATCACGTTTAAAGGCAACCCCGTGCAAACTGTCGGGAATCTCCCGGCGGTGGGCACCGCAGCCCCCGATTTTACCCTTGTCAGCGGCGAATTGGCCGACGTCTCCTTATCGGATTTCAAAGGTAAAAATGTGGTTCTAAACATTTTCCCGAGTCTCGACACGGGAGTATGCGCTGCATCGGTACGCCGCTTTAACAAAGAAGCCACCGGGCTGAATAACACGGTGGTCCTCGGGATATCTGCCGACTTGCCTTTCGCGTCGGGCCGCTTTTGCTCGGCGGAAGGCATCGAAAACGTCATTACCCTCTCTACTTTCCGGGACAATGCTTTTGGCAACGACTACGGGCTACTGATGAGCGACGGGCCGCTAAACGGGCTCTTGGCACGCGCGGTGGTAGTCGTGAACCCCGAAGGAGAAGTGGTGTATACCGAGCTGGTTCCCGAGATTGCACAGGAACCGGATTATCATTCTGCAATCAACTCGATAGTGTAGTTTGTTTCATGAAGATTGTGTTAACAAGAGAGGTCTGCGAAGTGATTCGCGGACTTTTCGCTTTTTAGGGACTCAAACAGTTATCCTTTTAGGGATATTCCACGGGGAAAACTCGAACAATCCTGAGGCACAAGATGTTTAATGAATACATACACAAAAAAACGCGTCATGAAAAAAGTAATCGGAATCATACTTATCGTGGTAGCCCTCGTGCTCGGGTATCTCGGGATCAACGGCCTGAATGAAAGCAGCACATCGGTTGAATTCCTCGGGCTGGAACTCTCTGCACAAGACAACCAGGCAAAAGAGAGGTCCTACATCGAACTGGGGCTGGGTGTGATAGCCTTGGTCGCCGGGGTTTACCTCGTGGGACAGAAGAGACGGAATTCCGCGTAACCGGACAGGTCATTTTTCTACAAAACGGGGGCCATTTTTTCAAACTCCCATTCTTTTTCATACATTTGTATAATGTAGGCTGCGCCTCGGCATTATCCAAACAAGCTTGGTACTGCTCTCGGCTTTCGCTACATTTGTATAATATAAGCTACGCCTCGGCATTCCTCAAGCAGACTTGGGACTGCTCTCGGCTTTCGCTATATTTGCATAATATATGAAGTGCCTTGGTATTACTCGAACTACCGTGGCATGGCACTTGGCTTTCCTTCTCGTCGCTTCACCCCGGTAGAGAAGGATTCAATCGATACGGGGCGGTGAAGAAAAAAACAGTATGGCAAAAAGAAAAAGAAGGAAACCCGCGACGACCAAAAAAAAGAGCAAAGTGTTTCTCGAGTTCGTGAAAAGCGAACGCGTTCATTTTATATTGGGAGTGATTATCGCTTTCATGGGCATTTTCATGCTGTTGGCAATCATCTCTTTCCTCTTCACGGGCGCGGCCGACCAGAGCAACGTGCTCAACCGTTCTTTCTGGGAGTTGGTCCGCTCGGATACACCCGAGATCCAAAACTGGACAGGGGCCGGGGGGGCTTATATTGCCGAACGGCTCGTGAACGAGGGGTTCGGCATTGCTTCCGCTTTTATACCCCTCTTCCTCATATATGCCGGCTTACGGATCATGCGGGTATCCAAGTTCTCTTTCTTCAAGGCACTTTTTATTACCGCCTTCGGGCTAATCGGCATCTCCATTACCAGCGCGTTTATCTTGGACAAAATTTTCCCGGACACGCACGTGAAATGGGGCGGCGCGCACGGTATCCAGATTGAACAGTTCCTCGAGAGCAGTATCGGGTGGCCGGGCATCGTCCTGCTTATCCTTCTTTTTGCCGTGATCGTTGCCGTGATCTTCCGCAAGAGCTCGATGCACGATATCCAGCAAACATTGGTCAACAGCAAGCCGTCGTTTGCCACTGCTGACGACCTCTCGGGCTTATCGAACAAGGATACCGACGATCTGTATATAAACCAGAAAGAGAAAAAGCCGGGCTTCTTACACCGGGTGACGGCACTCTTCAAGAAGAGGTTCTTCGATGAGGAGAACTCGAACGAAAATACCGACACATCGTTCCCCACCCCGCCCGCGGAAATCACGACCCCTCTTTCCGGCTCACCTGTACCTGCTTCACCCGCTCCAGCTTCGAGGGGGAGTGCCTCATCAAGCATTATCTCATCGGGCAATGCCAACATCGAGGGGCCAAAAGACGATTTCGAGGTGATCGTCCCGAAGGACGAAGCGGCTTACCCCCTCCATCCCGAAGAGAAACCCGCGGCCGCCCTCCCCGACGAGATGGAGGAGTACGACCCGCGGAAGGATCTTTCATCGTTCCGCCCACCTACCACGTCGCTGCTCAAAATCTATAACACGGGCGACAAGGGAGTGGACATGGAGGAGCAAAACGAGAACAAGAACAAGATCATCCACACGTTGCGTAACTACGGGATCGAGATCACCTCCATCAAGGCGACGGTAGGTCCTACCATCACCCTCTACGAGATCGTTCCCCAAGCGGGAGTCCGCATATCAAAAATCCGGAATCTCGAAGACGATATCGCGCTAAGCTTATCGGCGCTGGGAATCCGCATCATCGCCCCTATGCCCGGCAAGGGGACCATCGGTATAGAGGTACCCAACAAGGAACCGCAGATCGTCTCCATGCACTCGGTCATCACTTCCAAGCGTTTCCAGGAGTGTAACTACGAGCTACCGGTAGCACTCGGCAAGACCATCACCAACGAGGTGTTCATGTTCGATCTCACCAAGATGCCGCACCTTCTGGTGGCAGGGGCCACGGGGCAAGGGAAGTCGGTGGGGCTCAACGCTATCATCACCTCGCTACTCTACAAGAAGCACCCGGCCGAGATGAAACTGGTGCTGATCGACCCCAAGATGGTGGAGTTTAACATCTACTCCGCCATCGAAAAACACTACTTGGCCAAGCTCCCCGACGAGGAGAAGGCGATTATTACCGACGTGAGCAAGGTGACGCAGACGCTCAACTCGCTCACCAAGGAGATGGACGACCGGTACGAACTGCTAATGAAAGCCAAGGTACGGACGATCAAGGAGTACAACGAGAAATTTGTTCAACGGCGACTAAACCCTAATAACGGGCACCGGTATATGCCGTATATCGTGGTGGTAATCGACGAGTTTGGCGACCTGATCATGACGGCCGGCAAGGAGATCGAGATGCCCATCGCCCGCATCGCGCAGAAAGCACGCGCGGTGGGAATGCACATGGTGATCGCCACGCAACGCCCCACCACCAATATCATCACCGGAACCATCAAGGCCAACTTCCCGGCACGGATGGCATTCCGCGTAACCTCGCAAATCGACTCCCGCACCATCCTCGACATGAGCGGGGCCAACCAGCTGATTGGCCGGGGCGATATGCTCTTTTCGCAAGGGAGCAACCTTATCCGCATCCAGTGCGCCTTCGTGGATACCCCCGAAGTGGAAGGCATCTCGTTGGATATCGGGAAGCAACGGGGATACGATAGCGCGTTCCCACTTCCAGAGGTGATTAGCGACGTCGAAGCCGGCCCGGGGGCGGTAGACCTCAACGACCGCGACCCCCTGTTCGACGAGGCAGCCCGCCTCATCGTGGTACACCAGCAAGGCTCTACCTCGCTCATCCAGCGCAAGTTCTCCATCGGGTATAACCGCGCCGGAAGACTTATGGACCAGCTGGAAGCCGCGGGAATCGTTGGCGCGACCCAAGGCAGCAAACCGCGCGAGGTGTTTATCGCCGACGAGTACTCGTTGGAAAAACTCTTGGATTCATTACGATAAAAGGATAGACGGGCAGGTTACACGTTTTTCAGGAAAAAGAGGCGACCGGCTATTCGCGGGGATGAAAGAAATGGAGAATCAATAAACCAATGGAAGGTTTTGCAGTCCAATCTACCAAACAAACCAACAGCGATAAAAATGAAATCCATACTGTTTATATTATCGATTCTCCTCTTCCCCGTTTACGCGGTTTCTCAAAACCCGGGCGACGCGAAAACATTGTTAGACAAAACGCATGCCGCGTACCGGGCATCTGAAGGTATCCGGCTTTCGTTTACCACCTCCTCACTGGACCAAAAAGGTACTCCAAGCGATAGGCAACCGGGTGAGGCCTATATCAAAGGCGATAAGTTCAAGCTCGAAATGGAAGCGATGGATGCCTGGTTCGACGGAAAAACACAATGGGTGTATATTAAAGAAGTGAACGAGGTAAACATCAGCCAGCCTACCGATCAAGAGGTCGCTTCCATCAGCCCGATGGCCCTCTTGAGCATGTACAAGAGCGGGTACACGCTCCGGGAACCGGTATCCGACACGGTAAACGGTAAAAATGCCTACCGGATCGAAATGGTCCCCGACAGCACGCCGCGTGACTTTCAATCCATCGTGGTGTCTATCGACAAAACATCCCATCAACTGTTGCAGGTGGTACTCACGTTTAATAACGGTCAAAAAACGCGCATCGATATAACCAAGTACAACGCCAATTACAAGTTCCTCGACAACGAATTCACTTTCGACAGCAACGCTTACCCGGGGGTAGAAATCGTGGATTTGAGGTAATCAATTAATTCCATTTACCGCGAATAGATAATGGCGATACCGGTTTCGCTTTCGGGAAAATAGTTGTATCTTTGATCTCAATATTAACAGGAAAACCCTCCGTTCGCGAGGGATTTTCAAATCGCTAACAGACATATGGAAGATAAAGTTCGCTGCCTGATCTTAGGATCGGGCCCGGCCGGTTACACGGCTGCCATTTACGCGTCACGCGCCAACCTGGAGCCCGTGCTCTACGAAGGGTTGGAGCCCGGGGGACAATTGACGACCACGACCGACGTGGAGAACTATCCCGGGTACCCCGAAGGGATCACCGGCCCCGCGATGATGGAAGATTTCAGGAAACAGGCGGAGCGCTACGGGACGAAAGTACGTTCGGGGAGAGCCACCGCGGTGGATTTTTCGGGCCGGCCGTTGAAGGTGACCATTGACAACGAGCAAGTGATTGAAGCCGATACCGTGATTATCTCCACGGGGGCTACCGCCAAGTACTTGGGACTGGAGGATGAAACCAAGTACGCGGGGCAAGGGGTTTCAGCCTGTGCCACGTGCGACGGGTTCTTCTATCGCCGCAAGAAAGTAGCGGTGGTAGGCGGGGGCGACACCGCCTGCGAGGAAGCCACCTACCTCTCGGGATTAGCCGATAAAGTATACATGATCGTGCGTAAGCCTCACCTGCGCGCGTCACAAATCATGCAAGACCGGGTGATGAATAACCCCAAGATAGAGATTCTCTTCGAACACAACGCGGTGGGACTCTTCGGCGAGAACGGCGTGGAAGGCGCGCACTTGGTGAAACGAATGGGTGAAACCGACGAGGAAAAGGTGGATATTGCCATCGACGGGTTCTTCCTTGCCATCGGCCATAAACCCAACACCGAAATATTCAAGGACTTCGTGGAGCTGGACAACGTGGGGTATATTAAAACCGCGCACCCCACCACCAAGACCAACGTGGAAGGCGTGTTTGCCTGCGGCGACGTGGCCGACCCCATCTACCGGCAAGCAGTCACCGCGGCCGGCACCGGATGCCGTGCCGCCATGGACGCGGAGCGCTACCTCTCCGAAAAGGGGCTATAAACCCACGCCCGAAAAAAACCTGTAGCCCGGCTCTTCGCGAGCCGGGCTTTTTTTACTCCTCGGGGTTCGAGGCACCCGGTTCATCGACATACCAAAAAAACAATTTTTTAATCATTTTATGACAAACACCTTCAACACTTTATCATTCATTATTAATTCATAAAAAATTAACCTCCAAGGCTAGAATAAGCATCACTATTTTTCTACAAGGGTCTTGTTTTGTATCTTTGCATATCAATTAAGTAAAAAAGCCACACACTTACTAAATTCACCCGCCATTAGGACGGAAGATCAATCAATTAAGGACGAATTAGGTTATATATATTAAATTATTTAAACAATCAACTATTCTAAAACAATTCAGAGAGAATGAAAAGTAAAAACAATTTTACGTTAAAAGGCGTCTTCATGCTGTTACTCGGCTTATGCGCCTTGGCTGTTCACGCCCAAAACCTCACCGTGACCGGCACGATCACTGACGACACGGGTTTTGAAGTTATCGGGGCAACCGTAATCGTGGAAGGCGACGCGACGCGAGGCACTGTCACCGACATCGATGGTAACTACACGTTAAGCAACGTGCCATCAGACGCTTCATTGCAGTTTAGTTACGTGGGGTTAACCACCCAAACTATCCCGGTTGAGGGACGTACCCGAATTGACGTGATCATGTCGACCGATGCCGAACTCTTGGACGAGCTGGTGGTCGTGGGATTTGGCACGCAACGAAGAGAGAACCTCACGGGAGCCGTATCCGCGGTCAGTGCCGAGGACTTAACCGCGCGCCCCATCAACAGCACCGTTGAAGCGCTGCAAGGAGTCGTTCCGGGAATGAATATCGGCACGGGCAGTGGCGGAGGCGCGCTTAATTCCAACAAGACATTTAACATTAGAGGGGTCGGGACCATCGGTCAAGGCTCAAACGCTACCCCGCTCGTGCTTATCGACGGCATGGAGGGA
>WPCG01086076.1_pt1 | contig 30900 bp, 24 predicted proteins | sample 5403311 | NCBI WGS metagenome assembly WPCG01 (sample SAMN12869467, study PRJNA574797) | sludge metagenome | isolation source: wastewater treatment of Control | place: China:Beijing | collected 2019-05-17
ATGCAACCTTATTATTGTTGCTTTATCCATTCCACTAACCATCCTTCCGATACCTCCCTATAGAGAGTATCAATTTAGTGGCCTAGTTTTCAATTGGCGTTAATTGAAAAGTGGCCTACTTTTAGATTAGCGTTTACATATACAATAAAAGAGCTACTTGAGATATCTGGACTTCCCAAATCTGTTTATTATTACTATGAACATCATAAGAAGACAGATAAATATCACGATATAAAGATACTGATATCAGAAATATTTTAAGCGAGTAATCGCACATATGGCTATAGACGTATTAAACTCGCCCTTCAAAACTTTTATCAGGTCAAAATAGCCTATAAAATCGTTATAAAGCTCATGAAAAAACTACATATCGTTTGTAAGGTAAGAAAAAAGTGATATCGCTATATCTCTCAAATATCAAAAAAATTACACCCAATCTAGCATGGGTCACAGATGTATCAGAGTTTAGATTCAATCGTAAACGTTTATATTTATCGGTCATCCAAGATCTTTACAATGGTGAAGTTAAAGGGTATCAAATCTCTAGGAGTCAAAACCAGGACTTGATTCTTCGAACACTCAAAAAAGCAATCAATCCAAATGAAGATTTATCAAAACTCCTTATACATTCTGATCAAGGTATTCTATACCAATCCCCTAAATATCGTAATTATCTTAAAAAGTCATCATTTACTCAATCGATGAGTGCCAAAGGAAATGCTTATGATAATGCAGTGGTTGAAAGTTTCTTTGGAACACTTAAATGTGAAACCGTCTATCAACAAAAGGTTAAATCATTGGCTGACTTAATTCGAACAATCGATGAATATATCTACTGGTATAATCACGAAAGGATTAAGTTGACATTAGGAGAATATTCTCCTATTCAATATAGTTTAATGAATCAATAAATGATACAAAAACTACAAAGAACATAAAGTACAAGAAAATGGTATCAATTCAGTTTGTGATTTTCTTCAGAATAAACAAAATATGCGTAAGGCGTAAGTCTTTCAACTTCTGGAACGTAACTATCAGTTCATATCACGCGATGGACAAAACGGGCAGGGAAATTTGACTTTGATTTGCTCAACTTCATAGATAAAGCCAAATTCTTTTTTGATTGTCTCATTGAGGTGATTGACAAAATTACTTGGTTCAAGACCGAGTCTTAAAAGCATCGAATTATAATCCATAAAAAACTTCTTTTTATACTTTAAATAAAGTACACAAAAAAGAAGCAAAGTTACCAAATCTATAAAGTAGAGTGGGTAATGACTATTTTTTGTCCCCACTTAATTTATTAGAACCGTAGAAGATAGATTAAAATTCTACCCAAAAAGTGGGCTCTTTTTGTCCGAACAACAAAGAACGAAGGAATCTGAATCGATAAAATGATATAATCAGATTAGAAATGAGATTAATAAGAAAGGAAAAATCAAAATGGAAGTTTCGAAATTTGTAAAAGAATATGAACTATTATTGGCCAATCTTTACAGCACTTATTTTTTTGGAAAAGCAGCCGTTACACATTACCTAAAAAAAGCCCACTTGAAACAAACTGGAATCGGCTCTTTTTATACTAAAAACAAACTTGTGTATAAAAGAAATTTCACAGTAGGAAACCCTGTGGATGTTACCAAAGCAGAGCATCCAAGTATCTGCGGTGGAGTAACGGAATATATCACAAAAATCCGATTAGCCAGACAACTTGGAAAAGAACTTCAGGAATTAAGATTTTTCGATGATGTAGGAAGCAAACAATATGCAGGACTGACGGATGAAGAGTTGGCATTTGCTATCTATGAACTAGATGTAAAGTATCGTTCTGGATACGGATATACCCCTGATATTTTTGGACATAAAGAACTAATAATCAAAAAGGCATCCTATCTTGCAAATGTTGCACTTACCCTAATTAATAAAACTTTCCCTAAAATAGATCAAATTGATTTTCATCCCGATGGACATGTCTTGTATAAGGATGAAATCGCTATAAAAGGTGATTCTGATTTATTGATAAATAATTGCTTAATCGACTTCAAAACAAAAAACGATAGTAAGTTGACTTCTGAAGACGGAGCCCAACTATTTGCTTACGCATTGCATAAATATATTAGAGAGGGAAAGAATTACGATAAAGTGTACATTCTTAATCCGAGATTTGAACTACTGGAAGAATTAGTTTTAAAATAGACGAGACGAAGTATCTTTTTCTCAGTATTGATAAAATATTAAGAGTTTTGATGTTCTTAGGCCTTATTTTGTGTTTTCAAAGCTTGAAATCCAACGACTCAAGAATTCATTGATGAAAATTGAGTTTTTTTCCAGTTCATTAGGTTTTTTGCTGCGAAGCAATTCAATAATGAAATCAATGATACCAGAAGTCACAATTTTTACTTCAATCAAAAACTGTTTTTTGCCAAATTTGGCATCTTTGAAATGAAAGGAGTTTGAAATTGCCTGTTCTAACTGATCTTTGATACCATTGACATAATATCCAAACGGTTGACCAAATGTCAAACCGATTTTTATGATATCGCTTGATTCATTGACATAATCAATTATACGTTGGATAAAAATAAGAAAATCCGTTGTTTTATTATGAACAAGTTCATTGAACATATTTTCGAATGTTAAAAGAAATTTATCACCAACCGATTCAAAGATATCATCAATATTGGCATAGTGAAGATAGAAGGTGCTTTTTGAAATGTTTGCTTCTTCACAAAGTTCTTTAACGGTTACTTTTTTGATAGAGTTCTTTTGAACGCACAGTTTAACTAAAGCTTCTTTTATAGCGACATCGGTTTTCTCATAGTTTCGATATTTTTTCTCATTTTTTACCATCATTACTGTACACCATTCCCTCATGTGTCCATAAATGAACGATACATTAAAATCGTTTATTGACACCTTATATAGATAATTATATAATAAAGTTGCAGTTAAAACAATACCCTAGTCTATATATGGACTTTAATAAAGGAGGCACATTTTGAATCGAATTATTGAAGTTATAAACCTTACAAAAGATTACGGATTTGGGCGTGGCGTTTTCGATGTTTCGTTTTTCATTCAAAAAGGGGAGACCTTTGGGTTTTTAGGACCAAATGGGGCGGGGAAAACCACCACCATCCGTCACTTGATGGGGTTTTCGCAGTCTGAAAAGGGCGAAGCGAAAATATTAAATAAAGATATGTTTACACACTACGCCGAAATACTAAAGCACGTGGGGTATATTCCCGGTGAACTCGCCTTTCCCGCTGGTCTTACTGGCTTTGAACTTATTAACATGACGGAAGATCTCGCTGGTAAACGCGACCCTGAACGGCTCACCATGCTTTGTGATTTATTTAAACTTGATGCCCGCCTATTAAAATCGAGCATCAAACAAATGTCTTTAGGGACCAAACGTAAACTCGCAATTGTGACTGCGTTTATGTCGGATCCTGATATTTTAATTCTCGATGAACCAACTTCGGGTCTTGACCCGATTATGCAAGATGTCTTTATTGATTTCATTAAGAAAGAAAAAGAAAGAGGGAAAACGATTCTTTTATCAAGCCATATCTTTAATGAAGTCGATCAAACATGCGATCGCATCAGTATTATTAAAGAAGGAAAAATTATTGATACCTTTGTCGCCAATGACTTAAAACATAACAAACACAAGCTTTATCATATTAGATTTGAAGATTTAGATAACTATATGCAGTTCATTGACAAGTCGAAAGGCAGTAAGTTTTTAAGCATCTTGAATGAAAATCCGAGTGCATTAGAGGTGCTGATATCTACGCACGATGATGATATAGACAAAGTTGTTAAATATTTAACATCTTATCAGATAGCTGAGTTCACCAATAAAAAAGAAACCTTAGAAGATTATTTCTTGAAGTTTTATCAAGATGGCAAAGAATTTGGAGGGCTTAAGTAATGAACGAAAATGTTGTCATTAAAGTCGATAACCTCACCAAAGACTTTGGGGACCAAAAAGGAATCTTTGACATCTCATTTTCCATAAAAAAAGGTGAAATGGTGGGCTTTGTTGGCACGAATGGTTCTGGAAAAAGCACAACCATCCGCTGTATCCTTGGGTTTATCAAGCCGAATAAGGGCGCAAGTTACGTTTATGGCAAAGAATCCTGGAGTCATTCATCCTCCTTTATCAAAGAGATTGGTTACGTTCCCGGTGAGATTGCCTTTCCTGATTTAAATACAGGAACGGATTTTTTAAAAAGCCAAGCCGAATTCTTAAAACTAAAAGACTTTAGTCATGCGAATCGCCTCATCAAAATCTTAACCCTCGACCCCAGTGCGAATCTGAAGCGTATGTCGAAAGGGATGAAACAAAAGACGGCCCTTGTCGCCGCCTTGATGCATGATCCTGACATACTCATCATGGATGAACCCACAACCGGCCTCGATCCGCTCATGAGAATCAACTTTATGGAAGTAGTTAAAGCAGAGCACAAGAAAGGCAAAACGATCTTAATGTCCTCGCAATCGTTTGAAGAATTAGAAAATAGTTGTGATAAAGTCATTTTCTTACTAAATGGCCGGATTGTGTCGATTGCAAGGATTGATGAAATTAAAAACCGCGCCGAACAAGAGTTCAAGATTGAGTTCACCAATCATGAGGATTATGAGGCGTTTAAAGCGCTGGATTATACGATCATTCGTGACCAACCACAATACCATCAAGTGACAGTCAGTATTATAAAAGGACGGGTCAATGACTTAATGGAGGACTTAAAGACTTACCATCTAAAGTTCATTTCTGAAGTCAAATATACCCTCGAACGTCACTTTAAAAAAATCGCCAATATCAAGGAGGACAATTAAATGTTTAGCAAAGCACTATATAAACAATCATGGAAAGCCAACTGGATCCAATGGGTAGCGGTTACCCTTGTCTCAAGTTTTATCCTCGTAATTATTATGATGATGTCGGGCGGGGACGGAATTGCTTCTTTGACTTCATCTTTTAAAGAAACCTTCGCCAAACAAGCACTCCAATCGCAATTTGAAAACACAGCCATTAATTATCATTATGTGAGTAATGAATCACTCGAAACGTTTGATCAAGCGTTCTTAGATCAGTACCTGGTGGAAATTAAAAGCAATCCGTACCAAGAACCAAATGAAGAAAACATCATGAATGCTTACCAATATGCTTTTAGTCAGTTTCAACAAGAAGCCGACCGTCAAATTAAAGGAATGGATGAAACATATAGTGAAGAATCCGCTGCCTATCAAGAACTTTTTGGCGCGGCTATGTTTACCCTTAACCCAAATAAGGTGATGAATGATCTCTATGAACAATATGAGGTCGGTTCAACCCCGCTTGATTACGATATCATGACGATGATTCCTAGTTTTGATAGTAGTGAGATGATAGCCATCTGGGCTACAGGAGAACTTCCAAAAAACTATGGTGATGTAATTACCTCCCTCGAACGTATTGCCTATCGCACGAACCGGGCCCGCGCGTCATCGTCGATCTTTATGGCCGGCAATATGTCATCACCCGAAGCAAAAGAAGCCATCCTTGAAACGCTTGCGGAAAATAACATTACCGAAGCCATCTATGATAGTTTTGGCTTTGATTATCTTGGTTTAAAAACGATTGGAAGTAACGCAATTGTGACCTTTCAAGCGCGCCTTGACTTTGAAATATCAAAACTAAATAGCGATGATTATCCGACAATTGACGCCTATTTTGCGGCAGTTAAAGCCATCAAAGAAGAACTACAAGCCTCAATAACGGAATCGCTATTAACAAAACTTCCGGCAGCGTTATCCGAATCAATGGTGGGGATGCAAGAATACGATGTCTATATTATGACAGTCGGTAACATGTACTTTAAGATTGTTGGACTTTTGATTTCCGTTGTCTTTGTTATCGTGGTCGGCGTTAATCTGATTGCCGGGCAAGTTGATTCAGGATCAATGGCCTATATCCTTTCAACCGGAACAACGCGTAATAGTGTGACCATCACCCAAATGATTTTCTTTGTGAGTTCGACCTTATTCTTGTTTCTAACAACCTCAATCGTTTCGGTGGTGTGCTTTTTTATCGCACCACCGGTTTCGACAAGTATCACGCTTGGCACCTTACTCTTATTTAATCTTGGGGCCTTCTTAGTCACTATGGCGTTAGGTGGTATTATCTATTTAGCATCATGTATATTTAATCGTTCTAAAAGAGCGATGGCACTTGGTGGCGGTTTTGCCGTCCTAACTTTAGTTGCCACTATCTTAGGATTGTTTGCGAGTGAGACGACCCCAACCATGATGCGGATGTCGGCCTTAGAACCATTCAACTATGTATCACTTGTAAGTCTTTATGATATTAGTGCGATTGTCGATGGAAGCTTTGCTTTTATATGGAAATTTGCAATCCTTGGGAGTGTCGCCGTTATTTGCTTTGCGCTTGGAATTGTCGTCTTCAAAAAGAAAGACTTACCACTTTAGGATTACTAAAACATTCATTCAATCAGCAGCGTTTATGATGTCTCAAATAGAAAAAACATATACTTGTATGGGTAATAAATAGGTAAAAACGAGTAAATAGTGGAAAAATTGAATTGGTTAAGATAATATAAAAGTACATACAGAAGTTATTTTAACAACAAAAATTGAAAGAAGAATTTATCATGGCAATATAATCAAAATCTTTACAAGTAAATCCAAAATATGAGAATAGCGCAGTAGAAAAAATGCAAGCGTTTGGATGGACTCTTTTATCATCACAAGAAATATACAATCGTAGACAAGAATTTACTGGCACAACTTGGGTTCCATGGGGTGCAACGGACAACTATGAAACAAAGACAACCCATTATTTAAAATTGGTATTTCAAAGAGATACAAATATTCAAAATTATAAAAAAATTGTGTTAAGTGACTAAGTAAATGCAATAAACGTAATAGACGAAACCCTTTAATCCTATGACCCCTAGGGGTCATTTTTTTCAATTTTTTTAAGTTACAATAAAAGTGTCTTTCTTGCTCAATGAAAGGAGGTTAACAATGGGCAAGACTTATCAGAAAGGAAAACAGTTTACAATTGAAGATTGCATGGAACTCCAGGCAATGATTCATCATAACATGTCATTCTCCGCAATGGGGAAACGCCTTGGTTTTTCACATTCGTCGATTCTCCGGGAAATCCACCGCAACGGATATACGACAAATGGAGGTGCTTATGGCAATACTTGTCGACTTCGCATTCAGTTAATTGTCTGTAATCGTTGCTACAAACGCCAGCAATGTATTAGCTACAATAAGTTTTATTACAATTACAAAAAAGCCCAAGAAAAGGCCGATACCCGCCGGGTGAATAGTCGGTCCTCCCCCAAAATTTCGGTTGAACAAATTCAGCAAATTGATCAATTCGTTAAACAAGGAATTTCGCTCAAACAAAGTCTTCATCATATTTACGTTAGTCATCCCGAACTTGCCAAGCTTTGCTCCGAACGCACCATTCGCCGCCTTATTTATCGCGGTAATCTAAGTGTTCGTCCTCACGAACTTCGCCAATATGTCCGCTATAAACGTCAATATATTAAACCGGATCATTCACACGTTAAAGATCTAAAAGTGCTCTTAAATCGGACTTTTCGCGACTTTAAACGGGTTACCACCGCTAACCCGGATCGAAACATTGTGCAATATGATTCGCTCATCGGTAAACGTGATGATAAAAAGGCGCTCCTCACCATCTTTTTCCCGAAATACAGCTTTCAGTTTGGGTTTCTCATTAATAAAGATAGTCCGCGCGATGTGGTTAAGCAAGTCAAAACACTTTTCCGCAAATTAGGATCTGACATGGTTAAAAAAATATTTCCACTGAACCTCAGCGATAATGGTAGTGAGTTTACCCACTTTCATCAGATTGAAGTGGATGAACATGGTGAAGTTCTTTGTCGGGTCTTTTTTACTAACCCATACCGTTCCACGGATAAGGCGCACTGTGAACGTAATCACGCGCTCGTCCACTATTCGCGCAATCACCAACAAGATAAAGGTAACCGTAAAGCCCGACCGCGCTTTCATGTGTTCTTTCCGATTGAAACGATTAAAGATGCACACCTCTATGCTGCGTTAAAACAAAAGATTAACGGGCATTTCCCCTACTTTGACACGCAAGCAATGGATGCCGGCCGCTTCTTTTTTGGGACGCCGGAACCGGTCGTAGAAATCGTGGCGGGAAATATAACTGTCGATGAGTTTATTGAAGCCGCGGATTTTGATGATTTATTCGATAACACGATTATTGAAGGGGCGCGTAATAGCACAATGTCGAAGTATGCCGCGCGCATTATTAAGAAGTACGGGGATAATGAACGGGCCTTTAATCTTTTTTACGAAAAGTCCGGCCTCTGCTCGCCGCTTTTGCCCGATGAAGAGTTAAACATTATCTGGGGGAGTGCGCAAAAGTTTTATAAAACGAAGGTGTTAACAACGGGCTATATCCCGCCGGAAGTTTATAACGATCCGAATACGTATATTCCCGATGACCTCTCTGACGTTGGCCAAGCGGTCGTACTTAATACTTATTTTGCCAACGAACTCCGCTATTCCCCACAAACGCATTTTATTCGCTATAAAGGCGCGTGTTGGGTTGAGAGTCAGCCGGGCGCCCAATATATCGCGCAAGAGTTAACAAGACGGCAACTAAACGAAGCCCGGACAAAAGTCGTTGAAGCCTATGAAGCCGCAAAAGGGCTCAATGTGTTTGCACTTGTGAGCACGACGCCGAAAAGTAAACGTGATGCCGCAATGAATAAAGACCAAAAGGCGGCCTTTGATAAGTATAGTGCCGCGAAGGTGTACGAGGAGTTTGCCGTCCGGCGCCGTAGCTCAGCGAATATCAGCGCCACTTTAAAAGAAGCGCAGCCACTGCTCGAAATTAGTTTTACGCAACTTGATGCGGACCCTTTCCTTTTATGTACACCGGAAGCAACCTACAACCTGCGCAAAGGGATGGCGGGCCGGCAAGAGCATAAGTTTGATGATTTTATTACGAAGATTACGGCCGTGTCGCCGGGGCTGAAAGGGAAAGAGTTGTGGCTACAAACACTCGATCAAATCTTCGGGGCCGACCAAGCTTTAATTAACTATGTCCAGCGCATTTGCGGACTTGCCGTGATTGGGAAAGTTTATGTGGAAGCACTCATTATTTCCTATGGTGATGGTGGGAACGGCAAGTCGACTTTTTGGAACGCCGTGTCGCGCGTGCTCGGGACGTATAGCGGGAACTTATCGGCGGATACACTCACGGTGAATAACAAACGCAACATCAAACCAGAGATGGCGGAGCTGCGCGGGAAGCGATTAATCATGGCGGCAGAAAGCCAGGAAGGGGCGCGGCTTAACGACTCGATTATTAAGCAGCTTTGTTCGACGGATGCGATCTTTGCTGAAAAGAAGTACAAGGACCCGTTTTCGTTTATTCCCTCGCACACCCTGCTCCTTTATACGAACCATCTACCAAAGGTAAGTGCTAATGATGACGGCGTGTGGCGGCGGCTCATTGTGATTCCCTTTAAAAACAAAATGACGGGTGACGGCGATATTAAGAACTTTGCCGATGAGCTTGTCGAGAAGGCCGGTGAGTATATTCTCCACTGGATTATTGAAGGGGCAGAGCGCGTTATTCAGGAAAATTTTAACCTGAAAACACCCGCTGTGGTGGCCGCCGCCATTGATGAATACCGCGAACAAAACGACTGGATGCAGCACTTTATTAATGAGTGTTGTGAGCTTGATTTAAAGGCGAAAGAGAGTGCCCTAAATTTGTATAAAGCTTACACGCTATATTGCACGAACAATAACGAGTATACCCGCAGTAATATCGATTTTAGTACAAATTTAGAAAAAAATGGCTTTAAAAAGATCGTCCAAAATCGCCGCAGATTTTATGTTGGATTAAGGCTAAAAAACACGCATAACATCACTGCTTTTGAGGACTTTCTTACTTAATTATGACAACAGGTATCAACTGGTATTCCTAAAGTTCGCATAAGGTAAAAAAAGCATAAAAATACGCTAGAGAAAAGTTATGGAATCGCGGTTGATACCTGTTGTCATTGGAGGGTAAATGGCAGACGAAAAAAGAATCGAAACAATGCTAGTACGGACGGTCGAAAACCGGGGCGGACTCGCAATCAAATTAACGAACACCGGGATTGCTGGCCTGCCCGATCGCTTGGTGTTAATTAAAGGCGGCCACCTTGCCTTTGTCGAAGTAAAAGCCAAAGGGCAAAAACCGCGCAAACTCCAGTTAGTCCGGATCCGCGAGTTGCGGAACTTAGGCTTCCCGGTGTATGTGCTCGATGACGAAACACGAATAGGAGGAATAATTGATGAAATATATACCCCATGATTACCAAGTCTACACGACAAACTTTATTGAAAATAATACGATTTCCGCGATCTTGCTTGATATGGGTTTAGGCAAAACGGTGATCACACTCTCGGCTTTAGATAATTTACTCTTTGATTACTTTTTAATCCGCCGGGTGCTGATTATTGCTCCCCTTCGCGTGGCGCGCGACACCTGGCCGCAAGAACTCGCCAAATGGAACCATCTCCAAAATTTAAAAGTAGCGGTGGCGGTTGGAAGTGAAAGTGAACGGCTCGCAGCCCTGCGAAGTAAAGCCGACATTTATATTATTAACCGCGAAAACTTGCAGTGGCTCGTGGACAAAAGTGGCTGCCGGCAAAATTATGACATGATCGTGATTGATGAACTATCCTCCTTCAAGAACGGGCGCAGTAAAAGGTTTCAAAGTCTCTTAAAAATTCGTCCCTACGCCAAACGGGTAGTGGGTTTAACAGGAACGCCGGCGGGGAACGGACTAATGGATTTATGGGCGGAATTTCGCGTCCTGGACTTTGGCAAACGGCTCGGACGCTTTATCACTCATTACCGCGAGCGCTATTTCCTGCCTGATAAGCGAAACGGCAACATCATTTATACCTACCGAGCGCTTCCTGGGGCCCGCGAGGCCATCTTTGGCCAAATTAGTGACATCACGATCTCGATGAAGGCCAAGGATCATATCAAAATGCCGGAACTCATCACGAATGCGTATAAAGTTTATCTTGATCCGAGTGAGTACGCCTATTATGAATCGTTTAAAGCTGAGCTCGTCTTGGAATTAAAAGATAAAGAAATCACCGCTGCGAATGCCGCCGTCTTAACCGGAAAGTTAACGCAAGTCGCAAATGGGGCGATTTACACCGGTACGAACCACAGTGAAATCATACATAACCGCAAACTCGATGCCCTTGAAGATATTATTGAAGCGGCCAACGGAAAACCCCTATTAATTGCATATTGGTTTAAACATGACCTAGAGCGGATTAATGCAAAACTCAGTGAACTCGAGGTAGATTACCAGGAACTCACCAGTAGTGAGAGTATTAAAGCGTGGAACGCTGGTGCACTCAGTGTGGGTTTAATCCATCCAGCTTCCGCGGGGCACGGCTTAAACCTGCAAAGTGGGGGATCCACACTTGTCTGGTTTGGGCTTACGTGGAGTTTAGAGCTTTATCAGCAAACGATCGCCCGGCTTTGGCGGCAGGGGCAACAAGATGAGACGGTCGTTATTATGCATATCATTGCCGATCAAACGATCGATGAAGAGATCCTCAATGTCTTAAACGGGAAAGAAACACTCCAAAACGCCTTATTCAAAGCGGTGAAAGCGGATGTCGGAGGGACGAAGTGAGAGGCGATGTGTGCGGCTTTGAACTTTTAGCCGCGGCAATTGTTGATGGGGCGGTGCGCGATTACCGCGCTTGTCGCTTGTGGTTACAGGAGTTTGAACGCGGCGGACGGATTTTGCGACAAACGCAACTTGCTAAATACGAAAAAGAGCGGCAGAAGCGCGAAACCGAAATGATGAAAATTGAGCACTTTATTAAATCCGACTATTTCCGGCTCTTAACGGCGATTGAACCCGACTTACTTTTAAAGCAACTATGGGAGGAAAAGCTATGACCGCGAAAGAATACTTAAACCAAGCGCGCCTACTCTTACAGCGCATTCGCTCGCTTGAACTCGAACTTGAATACTTAAACACGTTAGCGATTGGGTGTAATGGCCCGGTCTATGGGGGTGACATCATTACCAAGACCGAACAAAAGCAAGCAAGCTTTGTGAAATATCTGGATCGCATCTTTGAAGCGGAAGCAAAACTTCATACCGAAATTGAAAAACTCCTCACGTTAAAAGCCGAGATTGAAGCGGTGATTAGTAAAATTGGCGACACGCGGCTGGAACTCATCCTGCGGGAACGCTATATTAACGGGCGGAACTGGGAAGATATTGCCACGACCTTTGCCTACAGTCCGGTTTATGTCTATAAATTACACCGGGACGCCTTAGCCCGAGTTCAAGTTCCGCAAGAGTATAGTAAAGTATAGTAAAAGATACCTAGACAATACCTCGGTATTAAAATAAACTTAAAGTGTAGAGAACTACATAAAGAGCCATCGCTTAGGCGGCGGCTTTTTTTATACACGTTTTGGAGGTGCCTAATGGGAAGAAGCCCAAAAAGAGACACCTATCAGATGTGGTTAGACTCAGGGAAGTGGCCAGAGATTCAAACCTTCATTGCTGAGTGCGCTAAGAAATTAGTGACGCAGCGCGAAATGTGCGAACGCCTCAATATCGATGAAGCCACATTTTCTAGGTTGAAAAAGAAGCATCCAGAAATTCAAAAAGTCATGGATGATGCCCGAATCAACCTAAAGATGGACTTGATAGGTGCAATGTACAAACGCGCAGTCGGGTATGAGAGTGTGGACGAGGAACAAGTGATTGAAGATAAAGGTAAGGGCAACGGTCAGCGCCGCAAGGTGACGAAAGTGACAAAGCAAGTTGCACCTGACTTTAAAGCGCTTGTTTATTTATTATCAAAACATTTTGGTCGCGACTTTACTGACCGCAGTGAAGAGTTAAAACTTGCCGAACAAAAAATGCAACTTAGCCAGGAGGAATGGAATAATGAGTGAGAAGCTATTAACAATTGTCCATAAAAAAGTCGATGAGCTGATCGCTTACGAAAACAATCCGCGTAAAAATGAAAGTGCTGTGGAAAGTGTGGCGAACTCGATCAAAGAGTTTGGCTTCAAAGTCCCGGTGATCATAACGAGTGAGAATATCATTGTGGCGGGGCATACCCGGATTAAAGCGTGTAAAAAGCTCGGGATTAACGAAGTGCCGTGTATTATTGCTGATGATCTCAGTGCCGATCAAATTAAAGCTTTTCGACTTGCGGATAACCGCGCCTCGGAACTAGCGGACTGGGATTTAGAAAAACTAAAACTCGAGTTTGATAGTATTGAGATGGATTTAGACCTCTTTGGTTTTGAGGAACTGCAAAAGAAACTCGCCGATGACCCCGAAGATGACGGTTTTGACGAAAGCGAAGTTTTACCCGAAAAGCCCTACGCCCAAAAAGGTGATCTCTTTATCTTAAAAGGGCACCGCCTCTTGTGCGGCGATTCGACTGATTCCGCAAGTGTTAACACCCTCACCGAGGGGAAAGAACTTGATATGGTCTTTACCGATCCGCCGTATAACGTAGATTACGAAGGGGCGAGCGGGATGAAAATCCAAAATGATAAACAGCAAGATGCCGATTTCCGGTTATTTCTTACGGGCGCGTTTACGAATATGGCTACTAGTTTAAAACCAGGCGGCGCGATTTATTGCTGCCACGCCGATACAGAAGGCTTAAACTTTCGATCGGCTTTTAAAGAAGCCGGGTTTAAACTCGCCTCAACGTTAGTGTGGGTCAAAAACTCCTTAGTGCTCAGTCGTCAAGACTATCATTGGCGCCACGAGCCGATCCTCTATGGGTGGAAAGAAGGAGCGGCCCACTACTTTGCCGAGGACCGAACCCAAGATACGATTTGGGAATATGATAAGCCAAAAACGAATGACCTCCATCCGACCATGAAGCCGATCCCGCTCGTTGCACGGGCGCTGAGTAATTCCTCGCGGAAACATGAAACCGTGCTTGACCTCTTTGGTGGAAGTGGAACGACACTCATTGCCGCGCATGAACTGAAACGGCAAGCGTATTTAATGGAACTTGATGAGCGCTATGTCGATGTGATTGTCATGCGCTTTTTACGTTTAACCCAAGATAATAGTGATTGTTATCTGATCCGGGATGGTAGCAAGATTCCACTTGCCGGAATTCCCAATTATCAAGTCGGGGAAACGGCTAATTTCCTCGCATAAATCAAAAGAATCAAGGATCAAAATCCTACGTAAAAAAGCGTGAATTTTGATGTTGATATGACTTGCTATAACTATCTTATTACGGGAATATACACATGACAAAAGGTAAAGGAGAAATTAGCCATGCGAGTCAATTTAGTTCAAAAAGTCACCGAGATTGAAGATTTAATCCCCCAAACAGAAGTAGCGATTGTAAAGGTTATTAACCTTTCGCGCGAAGAGTTTGAAACGTTTATGAAAGCGCCGCTTGATGTATACGATTTTGTGAAAAATAACATTAACGTGATGTACTTTAACCGCGTTACGAACAAGGAACAATGCATTGCCATTACCACCGATGAGTACGACTTCGGATTCCTTATTCAAAGCGAAGGCTACCATTACGCCCGCTACACCGCCTACATTTCCAAAGCCGACATTGAAGCAAACTATGGCCGTAAATAAAACGTGCTGCCTTTGCCACCAACCGATCGAGGGCTACGGACATAATCCGCACCCTTACGAAGGGGAAAACTGCTGCGATGCGTGCAACGACAAATACGTCATTCCGCGCCGAATCTTAGACGCATTACACTAAGGGCCACGTGCCCTTTTTCTTTTAAAAGGAGTAAGTATGAAAATTATAACGAGTGAAGCTGTTTTTCGTGGTCATCCCGATAAAGTTTGTGACCAAATTAGTGATGCCATTCTCGATGCTTGCTACAGTGAGGATCCTGAAAGTCGCGTGGCGGTGGAGTGTTTTATCAAAGATAACATTCTCGTCATTGGCGGGGAAATTACCACGAAGGCGAAGGTGAGCTACACCAAAGTCGCGCATGACGTCTTAGCGGACATTGGCTATAGTGATTCATTTCAAATTTTAGAAGTGCTCTCCAAGCAATCCGCTGATATTGCCCTTGGGGTTGATAAAGACGGTGCGGGCGATCAAGGGATTATGTATGGTTATGCGTGTACGGATACGAAAACACTAATGCCGCTTAGCATTGTCCTCGCCCAGAACATTGCGATTAAGATGGATCATTTTGCTAAACACATCTATAAGGGAGTCTTTGGTCCGGACGGGAAGTGCCAAGTAAGTGTCGCTTATGTTGATGGAAAACCATCACATGTCGCAACCATTGTGGTTTCCGCCCAAACGCTAGCTGGTGTGAAACGCGCAACGTTTGAGCCGATAATTTTAAAAGCTATTAATGCGGTTGTGCCGGCAACATTCCTACGGAAGGAAACGAAAATCCTAATTAACCCAACCGGGGAATTTGTGATCGGTGGTCCGTTTGCGGATTCTGGTTTAACCGGGCGCAAGATTATTTGTGATACATATGGCGGGGTTGGTCGGCACGGCGGTGGCGCCTTTAGCGGAAAAGACCCGAGTAAAGTTGATCGCTCTGCGGCTTATTATTGCCGCTATGTCGCCAAGCACCTTGTTGCCGCTGGTTTAGCTTCCCGCTGTGAAGTTGGGGTGGCTTATGCAATTGGTGTCGCGGAACCTGTCTCATTAACCGTTGATACGTTTGGCACTGGTGTCGCAAGTGAAGACGCACTTTTAAAACTAATCAAGCAGGCCTTTAACTTTAGCCCACGGGCAATTCGCAACGAACTCCAGCTGGAAAGTGTGAAGTACTACGAACTTGCCAAGTACGGACACATCGGACGGGCGGACTTAGGGCTACCGTGGGAACAACTACCAAAGCTATCGCATGTCCTGCAATTAGGATTAAAACTGATCGATGCTGCATAGTCACGCGGCGATCAACCGCTTTTATCGAAGTAGTGCCTGGCAACAAGCGCGGCTTATCAAAATTACAAATGCGCATGGTCGCTGTGAAGTATGTGGCGGGGTCGGGGAGGAAGTTCATCACGTTATCCACATCACACCAGATAATATTCATAATGTTGCTATCACCTTGAACCAAAACAATCTGAAACTACTCTGTCGGGAGTGTCATAACAAAGAACACAACCGGTTTGTGAAAGCGAAACAAAGCTTTGACGCTGATGGAAATTTAATAGGGGATGATGTTTAATGTAGATTAGGCCCCCCGGGTTACGTCTAAGTTTAAACTTCGCAAGTACCGCACCCCCCACCTCAAAAATATGCGAGGCAAAATTTTCAAAAACCCATAATTTTCAAAATCGCCTCTGTTTTGCTTTTGCGTGTTTTTTTTATTTTTTCGTGTCGCAACATGAAAGTTATATAAGCCGAAACATAAAATCTTTTCGTTTTTGCTACTCAGCAGCGCGTTAATCCTCACTTGTATAGTGGGAGGAGTAAATATGAGTAAAGAAAAAAACAAAATCATTAACGAACTAAAAAGCGAAACGGGAAAAGATAATTTGCCCGAGTTTTGTAAAGCGTGCGGCGATAAAATAATCCATAAACAAAACCGGAACAATAAAATCTTTTGCTCGGACAACTGTCGTATGAAGTGGTGGAACGCGAATCTTGACAAAGTAAAACGGAAAGCTTACTACGATAAAGTATGTTTTTATTGCAGGCGAGCGTTTACTGTTTACGGGCGATCTGGTGCGAAGTTTTGCGCACGCGTTTGCTATGACACATGGAAAAGCGAAAAGAAAAAGTAACTATTTGCTACTCAAACGCTCACTAATACTCACTTGTACTGTAGGAGGAAGCAAATGACGAAAAAAGAAAAAGTGATCGCGCTTAAAGAAAAACGTTATTCATACCGCACGATTAGTGAGATGCTCGACATGCCGATTGGAACAGTAAAGTCAATTTGGTCACGTAAATTAGCGGATGAAAATTTAACGTCAGCTTGTAAAAATTGTCGCAGGCCTGTCACCTCAACAAAGGGGAGAAAGCGAAAACAGTTTTGTGATGACAAATGTCGGATGGAGTGGTGGAATAGTCACCGCTATTTAGTCAAGGCAAAAACAATCTATCGTTTTACTTGTAAACACTGCGGCATTAAGTTTACATCAAGAACACACAAGGAACGGAAGTACTGTTCCCATCGGTGCTACTTAGAAGGGAGGTATGGTAGTGCAAAATAAAACATACAGAGAACAAGCGGCAGAATATGAGTTTACAATGATCACTGCTTTTCGTCTTTACGAAATGAAGATTATTAGCCCTGAAGACCTCGCACTCATTGAAAGTAAAACGGCGGAAAAGTACTCGATTAAAGATCACAGCGTTTACCGTCAACATAACTTGCTATAAACTGTGATATTAGTAAACATGTGAGTGAGGAAAAAGCATGACAAAACGAGCGGTAAAGTTAGTAAGGAAAAAGCGTGTACTTAGTCGCAAAAAGAATGTGGCAGCGTACGCTCGTGTTTCAACGAGCAAAGATACAATGCTTCACTCCTTATCAGCGCAAATAAGTTATTATAGTGACTTAATTCAAAGAACGCCTGGTTGGCTTTATGTTGGTGTTTATGTTGATGAAGGGATTACCGGCACGAAAGCTCTTCGACCTAACTTTACACGTTTAATAAGTGATGCTCGCGCTGGTAAGATCGATTTAATTATCACAAAATCAATATCACGCTTTGCCCGGAATACCGTCGTGCTTTTAGAAACCGTTAGAGAGCTAAAAAGTATGAATGTGGAAGTTTTCTTTGAAGAGCAAAACCTTTATTCACTTAGTGAAGAAGGCGAACTCATCTTATCGTTTCTTGCTTCCTATGCGCAAGAAGAAGCGCGGTCCGTAAGCGAAAATCTAAAGTGGAGTATTCGTAATGGTTTTAAGAAAGGTAAAGCATGGAATACGTATGTCTTTGGTTATGAATTTAAAGATGGCACGTTTTACGTTAATAAACTTGAAGCAGATATTGTTAAAGAAATATACCGACAATATTTAAGCGGAAAAGGGACACCAGCAATTGCGAAGTACCTTAACGCAAAAGGCATCTGCACGAAGCTTAATAACGCGTGGCGGCATGGTGGAGTAGCGTACGTTTTACGAAACTATTTATATACCGGAAATATGCTCCTCCAGTCAACATTTAAAGATAGTTTTATTACGAAGCGTAAAACAAAGAATAATGGTGAACTGCCAAAGTACCATGCAGAGCATACGCACGAAGCTATTATTGATTTAGCAACATTTAACAAAGTACAAGAAACTATTAAAAAACGGCAAAAAAGATATAAAACGCGGCAAACTGCTTCTAAACCGACAATCTACCGCGGTCTTTTAAAGTGTGAACATTGCGATAAAAACTTTCGCCGTAAGGTTACAAAAGGTAAAGCATACTGGATGTGCGCGACTTATAATATGTACGGAAAAGATGCTTGTTCATCAAGGCAAATTCCGGAAGATATTTTAAATGATATAGTCAGAAATACATTAGGATTAGAAACATTAAGTAACGAACTTTTAAAAGAGTACTTAACGAGTATTACGCTTAACAATAAGCAAGAGCTTATATTTAGTTTTATAGACGGAAACGCGGAAACGAAAACATGGAAACATAAGAGTCGCAAAGAATCGTGGACACCGGCGATGAAAGAACGAGCAAGGCAAACGGCACTGGAGGCGGTTAAATGAAAAAGATAACCGTAATCCCGTCAACAATTGATCCAAAGACAAGAGCGCCGTTTAATGGCCTAGCAAAGCGGCGTGTTGCGGCGTACGCTCGAGTTTCCACCGACACTGAAGAGCAACTAACATCGTACGAAGCGCAGATTGATTTTTATACTAATTACATTAAGAATAATCCTGATTGGGAATTTGTAAAAATTTATAGTGATGAAGGAATATCGGCAACAAGCACAAAAGGCCGAGACGGCTTTAACAGGATGATTAGTGATGCGCTAGATGGGAAGATTGACTTAATCGTCACGAAATCAATTAGTCGTTTCGCACGTAATACTGTTGATACACTTGTGGCAATTAGAAAGCTCAAAGAAAAAGGCGTTGAATGTTATTTTGAAAAAGAAAACATTTGCACGTTTGATAGTAAAGGCGAATTATTAATTACAATCATGTCCTCAATTGCGCAAGAGGAATCACGCTCACTTTCACAAAACGTAACGTGGGGTATTCGTAAGTCGTTTTCGGATGGTAAAGTGCGGATGCCGTACAAAGTATTTCTTGGCTATAAAAAAGGTGAAGACGGGCGACCAGAGATTGTTCCCGAAGAAGCAGCAATCGTGCGCAAGATCTATTATCTCTTTTTAAATGGCAGTTCAATTTACGAAATTGTCAAGATTTTAGAAAACGAAAAGATTGCTACACCGGGTGGTGGTACGAAATGGCACAACTCAACAATTAGGAGTATCTTAACAAACGAGAAATATAAAGGTGATGCATTACTCCAAAAAAGTTTTATGGTAGATTTTCTCGAACGCCGCACAAAAGTTAATGAAGGCGAAGTTCCGCAGTACTACGTTGAAAATAGTCATGATCCGATTATCCCGCGTGAAGAGTGGGACTTAGTTCAAGCAATATTTAAGGAGCGACTTAAGCTTGGTCGATCATTTCAAGGTGCGCATCCGTTTTCTAACCGTTTTATCTGTGCTGACTGCGGTTCTTTTTATGGACCAAAGGTCTGGCACTCAAACACAAAATATCGGAGTGAACGCTGGCAATGCAATAACCGGTTTGTCAAAAGACAAAAAGGTATAAAATGCGATACTCCTTATTTAACTGTTGAGTTTATCAAACAAAGATTTATTGAAGCCTTTAATAAACTAGGAGCACGAAAAGACAAAGTACTAAAACATTGTCAGGAGTTTATTGAAATACTCGATAATACGCTTGAACTAGATGAACTAATTAGTGAACAAAGCGAACAAGCAGAAGTTTTAAGTAATCTAGCTGAAGTGCTAGTGCTGGAAAACGCATCAACACCACAAGATCAAGATGCCTATCGGTTAAAGTACGCAAACTTAGAAAAAGAGTTTTATGAGGCAAAAAATAAGCTCGCAAAACTTACTAACGAGAAGGCGCGCAAAGTTGCCCAGATTACATCAATTAATTCATTTGTGAAAGATTATAAGAAACTGCCAAACATCATAACTGAGTGGTCAGATAAAGTATGGAGTGCAGTCATTGACAAAGTAATTGTATACGAAAATGGAAAGTTAAAGTTTATTTTCAAAAGTGGTGATGAAGTAGAAGTATAATTTTGTTTTAAGATAATATATACTGACTTTTTTATTTAATATCAACACTATTACAGGAATTTATCGCCAGTTGCTTTCCAAGTTTAATATATTAAACTTATGTTTTGTGGTAACATTAAAACAAGTATAATTTGCAAAAAAGAAAGAACAGAGTGAGTCTATGGGTATAATTTTTATCGACTTTTCCGTAAATATTGATTCAAAAAGCAGAAACCCGGATTCTTTTTACTCTATTTCTTTAAAGGAACAATACGAGAATATAAAAAGCAGAATGCCACAAAGTGTCGAGATAATTGACGAACTTACCGGTTTTATTGAAACTTGCTTTCCTACGGGCTTACAGAAGAAATACGTTATAACAACCCCAAACTTTGAACGAGAAAAGAAACAGTTTCATCACCTTAGCTTTTTGAATAATGTTGCTATTAAACCTGAATTAACTACGCAAATGAAGCGTTATCTTCCAATAAAAACAAATGTAATATTATTTGGTGATATCCAGGAAACTGATTATCAAAAGAAATTTATTGTTACAGGTATCGAATTGATTGATAGTGCTATCGCTGGTAAAACAGATATCGTTGTAAAAGATAGTTACTGCGTACATTCTTTTCAAACTAACGATGTAAACGGGAAAAAACAAAATGAATGGACAATACCTAATGCTGCATATAATGAAACTATTTTTACACCAAATTTTATTGCAGAATTAATTGAAAAAAGTTTTCCACTATCGAAAAAGAATCTTGTTCAGTTTTTTGAATTTTATAAAAAGTGGGAAGAGTTTATAAACTTTCGCTTAAACTACTTAAGGGAACAATCGAATCGGTATTTCAAAATTGATAGTGTTAGTTTGCTTGAAGGGTATTCAATAAATAAGAATGCATATTTTCAAAATGAAACAACATATGAGCAATTTTTATTGGTTGATCATAACGAGTTTAAAAAAGGCGAACAAATACTATTGAATTTTGATGCTCCTGATGCTGAACCTTTCAATTTAATTGAGGTTAATATTGATTTTAATAAAAAGGAATTTGATGAGGGTAGAGTAGAAAATAATCGTGGTCGAAAAGTAAATCCACTCGAAACACAATTAAAATCATTAACAAGAGAAAATCTAGCCCTATCAAAAGTTGAACCAACACCAAAAACGTATGAGCGAGTTCTTAGGAATGCCCATATTTTAGGCGATCGATACAAAATGATCAGTGTTAATATTGAACCGGATGTAACAGAAATAATTGAAAAGTATCAAGACATCCTCTCTAAAGAGCAATCTAGTATTGAACTAAAATTCAGTAGAAAAATTAAAGATAAGTTATTAGAAAACAAAAATCAAAAAATCAGTGAATTAGAACTAGAAAAAGCACAAATTATTAATGACTATGAATTAGAATTTTATGATGGTTTAGATGAAGCAGTTGAATTAAGCGCTGACGATGAAATAAAACACGCGGTAAACAAACAAATTAAATTAAAGGAAGCTGAAATAAACAAAAGACTAAAAGGTGAAAAAAAGAAGGATAAAAAGCTGCTTGCTAATTTAAATGATGAGCTAAACACCTTTATTAGTAGTATTGATATTAGAGCACTATATATTGAAAAACACGAAAAAGCAAAAAACAAATTAATTAAGCAGACTAATAAAATGCACGAAATCGCCCTAAAAGAATTTTTACGTACCAAAGAACAAGAACTCACTATCTTTTATAATCGAGAAAAAGATCAAGAACTCCTTAAAAATGTCGTGGCGAACGAAGCATTAAAAGAAGAAGAAATTAAACAAAAAATACTCAATGAGTCAATAAAGCGATTTTCAATATATTTTAAAGTTGAACAAGATAATGTTAGTAAAAAACTGAATGAAGATATAAAGACTAACGAGTTTTTAATTTATAATAATCGTGCTGAAAGAGCTAAATTAGATCGCCAAAAGCAATCGCTAGATAATTTTTATAAAGGTAATGTGAAAAACCCATATTTAGCGACGTATCTCTTTGGACCAGATGAACTTGTTAATAAAGAAGCAGTTAGTGACTTTTCTAATTGGAATTGGCATTTGGAATATTTAAATGACAAACAAAAAGAAGCGGTTTTTAAAGCCGTGAATAGTAACGGGATCTTCTTGTTACAAGGGCCACCAGGCACTGGTAAAACACAAGTAATTGCGGAAATTGTCAGTCAATTCGTACAACGTGGCAAAAAAGTTGTTATCGCCAGCGAAACACACAAGGCGATTGATAATGTTTTTGAAAGATTGCCATACTTAGCAGATATTCGACCTTTACGCTTATTACCAGATCGAACGACAAAAGAAACAGAATACAAACCAGAAAACCTTGTTGATAATTTTTACGGCAATATTGCTAAAAAAATGAAAAAGACAATTCGTGATTATGAGCGCTTTAATCTCTATCAACAAAACTTTAGTGATGAATTATTAAACTTGAAAATGTTAAACGATAAAATTCTGCGCGAAAAAGAAGGTAGTTTACAAATTCAAAATAAAATAAATGAATTATCCACACAAAATGAGTATATAAAAGAAAACATTTCCATTAACAAAGAGAAGATTAATAATTATTTAGCAAAAATTGATGTTTTACGTAGAACGTATCGACGACTAGAAAACTCACAGCTAAACGAAAGCGACGATATTGAGGTAATCATCTTGCGTAATTATTTAACAGAAGCTCTGGAGTATATTAAAGAAGATGCTGCGCTTAATCGTGATGACATAATAATTACCGTTAGAGAATTATTAAATTTAAATTCCGAAATTATTATGGATGAGTTAAAACGTATTAGTGTCCAAGAAAGTGCGTTTGTGCGCGAGCAAAGAGAAAGTGAAATTAGAAGAAGTCTTAAAGAATTACAGGATGATTTTGGTGATTGGAAAGAGGGAACAGAGAAGGCCCGGAAAGTGCTGCAAGGTGAGTTAAAGAAAATATTAAGTGGAGATGTTGAAAAGGCCGATTTCAGCAACATTAGAATACTAAAAATCATGAAGGAGATTGACACGCATAATCATCATTATATTAGTGAGCAACTTTTAACCCACAAAGAAAAACTTGTCGAAATTAGGAATAAGTATTTTATTGTAATAAATGAAGAAATTGCCAAATTAGAAATTGAGAAAAATCGGCTTGATGGAGAACTTGCTGCTAATGAAAATAAAAGAGCTGATATAACTAACGCAATTAATGAGCTCTATCAAGATAGTAATTACCAATCTATTATCGATGATGAATCAAGATTAAGAATAAATATTGCTAAATTTATTGAGGATTTCAACGTTTCAATTAAGTATAATACATACTCAGAAGCAATCGCCGAAATTGAAAAAGCATATGACGACTTAGAAAAGAATTTTGTTAAAAAAGAAGAGCAAAACAAACAAATTATTCCTGTCTTTACTAAAATAAGTAAATATTTAGAAAATGACGATGTTATATTAGCGGACCGTAAAAAGTATACAAAGACATTGTTTGATAAAGTAAACGTGTTTGGCATTACAACAACAAGTCGTGATAAATTCACCCAATCGGCCATTAGCGATTTAGAGCAATATAATTTAAATGCGATCGATTTAAAAGAACAAGGAATTGATGTTGTAATTATTGATGAAGTATCTAAGTCAAACTTTTTAGATTTACTAACACCGATCTTATTAGGGAAAACAGTTATTTTAGTCGGCGATCATCGGCAGTTACCACCGATGTATGATTTAAGAAATCTTCGCGCTGAAGATTATGAAAATATTAGTGATGAAATTTTAACGAAAGAAAAGAATGACGAGTATACTAAGTTATTTGAGACGAGTTTCTTCAAGACGCTTTTTGAGAAAATTCCGAGTGATTACAAAGTTATGCTCGATAAACAATACCGCAGTCACGAGCATATTATGGAAGTATATAATTGCTTCTACAATCACGATTTAAAGATTGGCACAGACGGGCAAAACGCAGAAAAACAACACCATTTATCGATTGTTTCCAATAATCGTCAAATTATTACGCCTGATCGTCATGTTTATTTTGTTGATTGTAAAGAGTATGAAAATCGTGATGCAAACTCAACCTCAATTTATAATACTAATGAAGCAAATGTTGTAATTAAATTATTAGACCTTATTAACCGTAATTACAATAATAATAAAAACTATCAACCAACAGAAGAAACGAAAATGAGTGTGGGCATCATAACAACATATGGGGATCAAGCGCGAATTATTCGTCGTAGATTAAAAAACGCCCGTCTAAACCTAAATAGTTTTAACAAAAATCCCGATGCCAAACTTATCATATCAACGGTCGATGATTTCCAAGGTGATGAGCGCGATATTATTATTTTATCGATGGTTCGAAATCCCGAAGATCGAGCGCGTAGCAATCCTGGCTTTATTAATGCCTACGAACGCGTTAACGTCGCCTTATCGCGCGCTAGAAGATTACTCATCATTGTTGGCAACCGGAGTTATTTGGAGAATAAAGGTGTTGTGTATTTGCCTGATGTATATGGTAATAGTGATGATGACCAACCACACTTTCCAATCTATAAAGAAGTCGTTAATGCCATTATGCGTTATGGTTTAATTTTTGATGATGAAGATGTACTAGGAGGTAAAAAATAGTGTCATATAATATCGAGACTAGTTTTGCGTTTCCAATCATTCGTTTGAATACGATTATTAAATCGACAAAAGTCGAAAAGCCAACAGGTGTTAGTTATTTTTTACTTGTACTGATCAATGAAAATAAAGATAAAACGACGCTTCTTGTCGATACGCTAAGAACGTGTGGTGTACCAGAAGATTTACAAAGTCTTTTTGCTGATGAATTACAAACACTAATCAATCTTGAAATTATTAGTGTAAAAGGTAACCGCTATAATAAACAAAACTTTGTTAAATATAAAATTGCTGATTTTAAATTTACTACAAAAGGCAAGAAGATATTTTTAGAAGAGTCAATTCCGTTAGGCCATAATGAAGAAGTTAAACAACCGGTATTTTACAATGTTGCGCTCGATAAACTTTATATAAATGAAAATAATCATTTGCGCGATAGCAGCCAGTCAATTTTAGATGATAAATTTTTCAGTAAAATAAAAACACCAAATGAAAAGACCCTTGAAAGTTTTTTAAACACACAAAAAAGCCGGCAAATCCCAATTAAAGCAGAAGAAGTTATTTTAGATGTTAAAGTGCAAACGTTTGATCAAGGATTTGATACATTTGATTTCTTTATTAATATTTATGAAAATGATACGGTCTCATTTGACTTTGCTGATAGTAAATTACAAAAATATTTCGAAAAGAATTATAACAATGAAATGATTACAAAAGGTATCCTACTTAAAAACAAGTTTATCTTTTATGTTCCCACAACCTATTATTCTAAACTCTCAGATCATTTACCGATTTTAAATATTTATCGGCCAAAGGATGCAGAAAAATGTTATTCAAGAGCGGCTCATTTAAATATTTATCAAGAAGGTTATGAATCGATAAACAATAAACTCGCCTACCAAAAAGACCAAATTTTAAATAGCGTTTATAAAAACAGTGCATTTATGAAAATTGTTAGTTTGGAAAGAGGGTATGTCTTTATTCCTACTTATTTAAAACTTAATAATGACACCTTTGGCGAAATAAAACTAAGTGTGCTTATCGAAAAAGAACTTTCCAAAGAAGAAATCAAACAAGCGTTTATTGCAATGACTGACCTTTTTACTGCTTACGATGCAAATAAGGAAAATCCGTTTAATTATAAAAATCTTATTGAGCTTTGCAAATTGGATAAGACAAACAAAACAATAATTTCGAAAGTAAACGACTTTATTGGTGAAAGTAATGAAACAGGAATAGTAACACTAGAAAAAATTAAAGATGATTCGGTTGGCAATCCTGAAATTTATACGTTCGTCAAAAGTAAGAGTCTAGAATTATATCGGAGTTTATTTAAAAATGTTGCGCTTGATAACTTGGAACATTACGTTGTTTTAACGAACTGGATTGCACGCCTTAATAAATTAAGTGAAAGCGAACAACTTAAAGTGATTTTTGATAATCTTGTGCTTAAGACACAAAACGAAAAAGTCGCTACATTTAAAATACTTGAGAACCTCAACTTTAAACCAGCAAATCTTGTTTTGTTTATGAAGGAAATCCCGCAGCTCTTTTATAACGATAAAGAGAGCAATAGCGATTATGCAAACGAAATTCAGTTACTCTTTAACCAAAAGAACGAGTTACAAAAACTAACGAATATAAGTGACCTACAAAACTATATAATTTCCGATCATATAAATCGAAAAACATATATGACAACGTATAAATCCTTTACTAAAACGTATGCAGGTTTAATGTACTTAAAAGATTATTTGATTGATGAATTTGTTGAATTAGAACGATACAATAAAATATTCAAAGATTTAAATGAACTTTATCAAAAAGAAGAAGAACTCGCGTTAAATCCGCATAAGATTGATAAAAAAACGTTGCTTAATGTTATTAAGACTTCAACCGTTTTAACTGCAACCGCGTATATCTATGTGAAACTTTCCCATGTTGCAAAAAAGACATTTGTGTACAAAGGCGATATATATAACTTTGTCGATAAACTATATCATGATAAAAAAATTACAAAAGACGAACAACATCTCTTTCATAAATTCCGCATGTATCGTAATGACCTAGGACATGCTAATATCCAAAGAGTCCGTTTAACAGCGGAGGAATTAAACGCTGTCGTCGAAATAATATTTAGACTGGAGCAACAAAAAGATGAGTAGAGCGGCTGTAATTGATTATGAAGCAATCGCTTTAGAGTGTGATGCAATATGTAATGTTGCTAAAACCGAGATATTAAAAATCGATAAATTGATCGAGACAATTAATGAGCGTGCATCTAATCTCTTAACTAATACAATAATTTCGTATGAAAAAGAGTTGTTAAAGGAAAAGAAAACGCTGCTGGCGGAAATTGAGCTACTTTTAAAAGAAGCAGAAGCTTTAAAAGAAAAAGGACAAGCTTCCTCTTATGATGATAGTGCCGATTATAAAGAGCGCGAGGCTGTGTTAAAACTTGCGCGCAACTTAGAAAGCAAAGCGAATAATTTATCGACAAACAAACTCCAAGTAATCGAACATTTAATTAATGAAGAACTACTTAACATTGGTGCAAACATTAAAGATAAACTAATGAAAGAACATTTAGACATTGTTGAAATTAATGCGGATAAACTAGCGAAAATTAATGCCATTGAAGATGTGTCATTACGTGAAATGACTTTAATTGCCGCAAAGAATAAAGAAAATACGTCTGCGTCTTTTGCCCGTCTTTTAGAAATAGCGCAAAACGAGTTAGATAATTTAACAAACGAAGTAAAACAAAATAACAAGCAAAAAATGCTGCAATCGATTGCAGGAGAAATGCGACAAGCAAATGTAAGCGCGGATATTATCGAACAAACAATTAAAAACGATGAAAATATTGATGTAATTAGGAAAAAAGCAACGCGAGAAATTATTAATGAAGAGGTCAGGAAAAAGTCGCTTGAAATCATATTAAAGATAATACGTGAACGCGGATTTATCGTTGATAGCCGCAAACACATTAAAATAAATCGTGAAACGAATGAAGTTACATTAGTTGGCCGAAAAGTTACCGGTGAACGGGCGGAATTTAAGATATACTTAGATGGAAGGTTTGTCTATCACTTTGATGGTTATGAAGGGCAAGCATGTCAAGAAGATTTACAACCGTTTTTAGAAGATTTAGAAAATATTTACGGCTTTAAAATGGAGGAAACTTCAGTGATATGGAGCAACCCAGATAAATTAACAACAAAAAAGTATCAGGCAATTAATACTAGAAAAGGGAAAAAATAGGAGGAAGATATATGTCAATCGAAACAAGTTTTGCCAAAATCAAAAGAGAAATAGGGATTAAGAAAAGCCTCATTATCGATGGTAACGTTGGCGATGTTTATTTGAATGAAAAGAACATCATTGTAAATATCAAGGAGTATTTAAACGAAATACTCAAAGAGTTAGGCTATGATGACATTATTTACTGGGATCGCGTTGATGGTGCATCCGGCGACTTAACTAATCTCGATATTATTGACGATGAAGAAGTTGCAGGCGAAGCGTATTTCGACCAAGCGGATAATGAAGTTAGCCACGCGCAGACCGGCATGTTTAAAGAACCGGCCGAGATGTTTAATGTTGTCTTAAAAAACTTAACAAATCCAAAACGGAAGATAGCGTTTGTCCTCAATTGGTCCGAATACTTGTTTGATAATGCTGGGCAACAAATTGCTGGTGAAAATCTTAATAACCTTACGGTTTTAGGGAAAGCGTTAAAAGATAAAAAGGTTGAATATTATCAACAAGATGTTAATGAAAGCACCGTTATCTTTATTACAAACAAACTTGCGATGTTCCCGCTTGCCTACTACCAAGGAAACCCAGAAGTAAGCACGATTACAATTGGGCGACCTGATCGTCTTGAACGCGAAAAAATGATGGAGAAAATTGAAGATTCGTTTAATGTCAGAGTGCCAAATAATGTTTCGCTAATGGCGAGTAATAATAAAGTCGAATATGTTGATATGCTCGATGATTTTACGAATCGCGAAATAATTCAGTTATCAAAACTTTCCCGGAAAGAACCGAAGATGACATTTGATAAATTGTTCTATTTATTTAAATATGGTGAAAAAGATAATCCGTGGGAAAAGATTGACTATGATGCACTCAAAAATATTAAAAAGATTTTAGGGGAGCGCGTAGTCGGCCAAGAAGAAGCAATTGAAAAAGTTGAGAAGACAATCGTCAAAGCTTATATGGGTCTTAGCGGTATTCATAAATCATCTTCGCGGAGCACGCCAAAAGGTATCTTTTTCTTTGTTGGACCAACTGGAGTTGGAAAAACAGAACTTTCAAAATCAATTGCCAAGTTCCTTTTTGGTGATGAACAAGCATGTATTAGATTTGATATGAGTGAATACGCGACCGAAAATAGCGATCAAAAACTCATCGGTGCGCCACCAGGATACGTTGGTTATGAAGAAGGTGGTCAATTAACAAATGCCGTTAAAGAAAAACCTTTTAGTGTAATTTTATTTGATGAAATTGAAAAGGCAGCGAAACCCAACCCACGCATTTTAGATATCTTTTTACAAATCTTAGAAGATGGGCGTTTAACTGATTCTAAAGGTGAAACCGTGTATTTTAGTGACACGATTATTATTTTCACATCAAACTTAGGTGCATCGCAAGTTATGGAATCGAGCAATCATGACGAAGTTGCCAAGCAATTTATCGATATTGTCAAAGAATATTTTGATAATGAGATTAGACGACCAGAAATACTCGGGCGGATTGGTTATAACAATATTGTTCCGTTCAACTTTATTACTGATCGTGAATTTTTAAATAAAATTGCAGCATCAAAACTCAAACCAATTAAAAATGGCATCTTTGAAAAACATCGTCTTCATTTAGACTTCGCAGATGAAGTAAAATTCGTGCACTACTTAACTTCAAAGGCAGATACATCTAAAGGAGCAAGGGAAGTGCTAAATGCAATTAATGACCACTTGTTAAATCCACTTGCGATGTTTATGTTTAAAGAAAAACAAAATCTTCCAATGTTTAGAGGCGGGAGAATTGTTGTTAAGTTAGATAAAGGGAATATTTCCTTTGAACTGGATCATGAGTAGTATTAAGTTTAATGTTAGTGAAATCGTAACTTGTACGGAAGTTGAAGGACCACATAAAAGAATAGCTATTTGGTTTCAAGGTTGTAATTTAAATTGTGCGGGATGTTTCAACCCGGAGTTAATTCCATTAGAAAAAGCGAATATTTTAACTTTAGAAAATCTCATTCAAATGATTGCTGACGCTAAACGCGAACACGATATCGAAGGTGTTACATTTTTAGGTGGTGAACCGACGTTACAACAGCATCTAGACATTTTATGTGAAAACCTCCAGAGTATGAATCTTGGTGTTATATTATTTACTGGTAAGTTATATGAAGCGTTGCCAAGTACGCTAACAAGACATGTTGATTTAGTAATTGATGGCCCGTTTATTTTAAGTAAATTAGAAGCTAAAAGAAAGATAATTGGCTCGACTAATCAGCGAATAATAGCCGTAACTAATAGATATGTTGATGACTTAATATGGTTTTATGATTACGATAAAAACCAATATGAAATTAATGTCGGCACAAAGATTTTAATTACTGGTGAGGCAATTTAGCCATTTTTTGCTGAGAAACTAACAATTTTTGCGCTAAATCAATAGTTGAACGATAGCCCTGAGGGGTTGCACGATTGAACGATATGTTTTTATTTGTATTGTATGCAACGCGCCAGGGGCCGCGGACGAAAAGTTGGACCATCCGAAATGGTAACACTACGTGTATAACGATGATCAAAAACTTAAGGCTGTCCAGATGTATTTCAGACTTAAGAACTATCCCGCCACTAGGGAAATTATGGGTTATCCAGACTC
>WPCG01113270.1_pt1 | contig 30596 bp, 31 predicted proteins | sample 5403311 | NCBI WGS metagenome assembly WPCG01 (sample SAMN12869467, study PRJNA574797) | sludge metagenome | isolation source: wastewater treatment of Control | place: China:Beijing | collected 2019-05-17
TCTGGCCGAGCACCTGGCGGCCGCGGCCGCCCTGAGCGATGCTCGGCAGCGCCTGGACGCTGCTCGCGCACGCTGGGTGCAACTGACCGGCCTCACGGCGGCGCCGGACCTTGTCGCCGACGCCGTGCCCGCGCCGACGGCCGAACCTGCGCTGTCTTCGCATCCCGAACTGCAGTCGGCGACCCAGGCCACCGAGCTGGCGCAGCGGCGGGTCGAGCTGATGCGCCACTCGCGCCGCGACGCGCCGGAGCTGACGGTCGGCGTCCGCCAGGACCATGCCGGGTCCGGTGCGTCTTCCGAAGGCAGCGTCGTGGTCGGTCTGCGCCTGCCCTTTGGCGGCGACGCACGAAATCGACCGCTCGAATCGGCTGCACTGGCCGAACTGGATGTCGCACAAACACGCTTGCAGCGGCTGCGCGAGCGCCTGGAAAGCGACGTCGCCCTGGCGCGCGAGGCCGTCCGCGCCGCAGAGGTGCAGCGCGAGGCCGGGACCACCCGTGCCCGTCTGTTGCGCGAACGTGCCGACCTGATCGGCACATCCTTCGATGTCGGCGAAACACCGCTGCCGGACCTGCTGCGCGCGCTGGCCGCCGCTGCCGAGGCCGATGCTGCGCTCGCCCGCCATACCGCCGCGCTGGGCCTCGCCCGCGCCCGTCTCCAACAAGCGCTCGGATTGCTCCCATGAACCCATCCATCCTCAACCTGCGCCGCCGGCTGCTGGCCGTGCTGACCGTGGCGGCCCTGTCGCCCATGACCAGCCTGGCCGCCCCCGGGGCGCACGGTCCCAACGGCGAACATCTCGACCAACAGCCGGTCGTCGCCGGCAGCGCGGGCCTGCCACGTCTCGAGGCAAAGTCGGAAAGCTATGAGCTGGTCGCCAGCCTCGAGGCTGACCAGCTCGTCATCCTGGTCGATCGCTACGAAACCAACGAGCCCGTGCTCGGCGCCCGACTTGAGGTCGAGTCCGGCCCGCACAAGTCAGTGGCCGCCTTCCGCCCTGACAGTGGCGACTACGCCGCCACCGATACGGCACTGCTCGAGGCGCTCGCCGCGCCGGGCGAGCATGCCCTCGTCTTCACGCTGGCCACCTACAACGATGCCGACCTGCTGGATGGCACGTTGGTCACCGGGCCGCTTGCCGGCACTGCCCGTGCGGGAGGCGGTCGCGGCGTCGACGACCACGGCCATGCGCATGGTCATGCGCTCGAGCGTGCAGCCCTGATCGGCGGTGGCGTTCTCGTGCTCGGGGCGCTTGCGGCTGCCGCCTGGCGCCGCCGGCGCACCTCGAACCTCGCCACGGGGGTGAAGTGATGAACGCCATCGCCCCCCTTCATCGGCTGCGGTCCGCCTGGCTCGCGGTGGCGGCCTTGCCGGCCTGGATCCTGTTCACGCCGGCCGTCCACGCGGCGCCGGGCGCGCATGGTCCCAACGGCGAACACCTGGACGCGCCCGCTGCCACGGCCAGCCCATCCGGGCTGGCGCGCTTGCCCGACGGCAGCGTCAATGTGCCGAAGGCCGCGCAACGCCGCATGGCGATCCGCACGCTGCTGGCAGCGGAGTCCGAGGCTGCGGCCACGGTCGAGCTGCCAGGACGGGTGATCGCCGACCCCAACGCCAGCGGCCGCGTGCAGACCGTGCATGGCGGCCGCATCGAGCCCGGCCCCAGGGGGCTGCCGCTCGTCGGGCAGCGGGTGGCGCAGGGCGAGTTGCTGGCCCATGTCCGCCATCACGCCGACCCGTATGCCCAGGCGGGGCAGAAGGCCCAGCTCGCCGAGCTGCGCGCCCAGCGCCAGATCGCCGAGCAGCGCGTCCGGCGCCTCGAAGGCCTCGAGGGTACGGTGCCACGCAAGGACATCGACGCCGCGCGCACCGAAGCCCGCATGCTCGCCGAGCGCGAGCGCAGCATCGGCGCCAGCCTGGAGGCGCGCGAGTCACTGGTCGCGTCGGTCTCCGGCGTGATCGCTCGCGCCGACGTCACGGTCGGCCAGGTCGTCGCACCGAACGACGTGCTGTTCGACGTGGTCGACCCGTCGCGCATGCTGGTCGAGGCGGTCACCGCCGATCCGGCGCTGGCCGCCAGCGTCGGTGCGGCGTCGCTGCAGGGCGTGCCCGAGGCGAGCCTGCAGTTCGTCGGCGGCGCGCAGATGTTGCGCGACGGTGTGCTGCCGCTGATCTTCACCGTGGCACCGGGTGCGCCACTCCCGCTGGCGATCGGCCAGCCGGTGACCGTGATCGCGCAGTCGAACCAGCGCGTCAAGGGCATCGTGCTGCCGGCCCAGGCCGTGGTGCGCAACGCGACCAACGAGCCGATCGTGTGGATCAAGTCGGGGGCCGAGCGCTTCATCGCGCAGCCCGTCCGGCTCCAGGCGCTGGATGCGAGCACGGTGGTGATCACCCAGGGGCTCGGCGCGGATAACCGCGTCGTCGTCCAGGGCGCAGCGCTGATCGCCCAGATCCGTTGAACGGGAGTCACCTTCATGTTCAACTGGATCGTTCGCTACAGCCTGCATAACCGGCTGTTCGTGCTTGCCGTGGCCGCGCTGCTGATGGTGTACGGCGCGATGACCGCCTGGCGCACGCCGGTCGACGTCTTCCCCGACCTCAACAAACCCCTGGTCACGGTGCTGACCGAGGCGGGCGGGATGGCGCCCGAGGAGGTGGAGCAACTGGTCACCTTCCCGCTCGAGACCGCACTCAACGGCATGCCCGGCGTCACCCGAGTACGCAGCACCTCGGGCGTGGGTCTGTCCATCCTCTACGCCGAGTTCGATTGGGGCACCGACATCTACCGCAACCGCCAACTGGTGGCCGAACGGCTGGCACTGGTGCGCGAGCAGTTGCCCGGCGACATCACGCCCGTCATGGGCCCTGTGTCGTCGATCATGGGCGAGGTCATGCTGATCGCGCTGCCGCTGGGCGCCGGTGACGGCCAGACGCCAGCCGTCAGCCCGATGGCGGCGCGCGAGTATGCCGACTTCGTGCTGCGCCCGCGCCTGCTGTCGATTCCCGGTGTGTCGCAGGTGATCCCGATCGGGGGCGAGGTGCGCACGCTGCGCGTGGCGCCCGACACGGCGCGCATGGCGCAATTCGACGTGTCGCTGAACCAGCTCGAGAAGGCGCTCGAGGGCTACGCCGGGAACGCCGGGGGTGGGTTCATCGACCTCAACAGTCGCGAGTACCTGATCCGTCACCTGGGGCGCAGCAACCGCATCGAGGACCTGGCCGGCATCGCGGTGGCCTGGAAGGACGGGCGTTCCATCCTGCTCGAGCAGGTGGCAGCCGTCTCGTTCGCGCCCGGACTCAAGCGCGGTGATGCGGGTTACGGTGGTTTGCCGGCGGTCGTGATCAGCGTGCAGAAGCAGCCGCAGGCCGACACGGTGGCGCTCTCCGCGCAGATCGAGTCGGCGCTGGCCGAGCTCAGGCCCGGCCTGCCCGCAGGCCTCGCCGCGCCCAGGGTGCTCTTCCGTCAGGCCGACTTCATCCAGGCCTCGATCGGCAACGTGGCCGAGGCGCTGCGCGACGGGGCCATCATGGTGGCGATCGTGCTGTTCGCCTTTTTGCTTTCGGCGCGCACGACGGTGATCTCGCTGACCGCGATCCCGCTGTCGCTCGCGGTCACGGCACTGGTGTTCCAGTGGCTCGGGCAGTCGATCAACGTGATGACGCTGGGCGGGCTGGCGATCGCGATCGGTGAGCTGGTCGACGACGCGGTGGTCGATGTCGAGAACATCCTGCGGCGACTGAAGCAGAACCGCGCCGCGCAAGACCGGCTGCCCGTTCTCGAGGTCGTCCGCAGCGCCAGCGTCGAGGTGCGCTCGGGCATCGTCTATGCGACGGTGATCGTCGTGCTGGTCTTCGTGCCCCTGTTCGCGCTGCCGGGCATCGAGGGACGGCTGTTCACGCCGCTGGGCATCGCCTACATCGTGTCGATCGGCGCGTCGATGCTGGTATCGATGACCGTCACGCCGGTGATGTGCTACTACATGCTGCCGACGATGAAACGCCTCGATCACGGCGACAGCCCGCTGGTCGCCTGGCTCAAGCGTCAGGACACGAAGCTGCTGCACTGGTCCTTCGGGCGCGCGAAGCTCTTGATCGTGGTGGCGATGCTGGCGGTGGCGGGCGCGGCCGCGACGGTGCCGTTCTTCCCGCGCGCCTTCCTGCCGGCCTTCAACGAGGGTTCGCTGGTACTGGGCCTGGTGATGCAGCCCGGCACCTCGCTGGCCGAAGCCAACCGGATGGGGCGTGAGGCCGAACTGCTGATCGGCCAGGTTCCCGAGGTGACCCAGGTCGGCCGCCGCACCGGCCGTGCCGAGCTCGACGAGCATGCCGAAGGCGTGCACTCGGCCGAGATCGACGTGGACCTCAAGCGCAGCGGGCGCGACCGCGAGGCCATCATGGCCGACATCCGGGACCGGCTCTCGGTGCTGCCGGCGCAGGTGGCCATCGGCCAACCGATCAGCCACCGCCTCGATCACCTGCTGTCGGGCGTGCGCGCCCAGGTGGCCGTGAAGATATTCGGCGACGACATCGACACGCTGCGCGGCCTGGCCGAACAGATGCGATCCGGGCTGAGCGGGGTGCCCGGCCTGGTCGACCTGACGGTCGAAAAGCAGGTGCTGATTCCGCAGATCACCGTGCGGCTGGACCATCGCAAGGCCGCCCAGCTCGGGCTGTCGCCCGGCGAGGCGATCCGCGTGCTGCAGGCGCTGACCGATGGCGCTCACGGCGCGCAGATCGTGGACGGTCCGCGCCGCTACGAGCTGGTGCTGCGTCTGCCCGATGAGCGGCGCGGCCCGCAGGATCTGGCGCGGATGCTGATCGACACCCCTGCCGGCCGCGTGCCGGTGTCGGCCATCGCCAGCGTCGAGGAGACCGATGGGCCCAACCAGGTCGGACGCGAGAACGGTCGTCGCCGCATCGTCGTCTATGGCAACACCGATGGCAGCAACATGAGCGAGGTGATCGCTGCCGTGCGCGGCGTGATCGCCGGGCAGGCGTTGCCCACCGGCTACTTCATCAGTCTGGAAGGTCAGTTCCAGGCCCAGGAGCAGGCCACGCGCCTGATCGCGGGCCTGTCGGTGGTGTCGCTGGTGATGATCTTTCTGGTGCTGTACTCGCGCTACCAGTCGGCGGTGCTGGCCGGCATCGTGATGGCGAACATCCCGCTGGCCCTGATCGGCTCTGTGCTGGCGATGTGGATCGCCGGGGTACAACTGTCGGTGGCGTCGATGGTGGGCTTCATCACGCTGGCGGGTATCTCCACGCGCAACGGCATCCTCAAGATCAGTCACTACATCAACCTGTGCAAGTTCGAAGGCGAGACTTTCAGCCAGGCCATGATCGTGCGCGGCTCGCTCGAGCGGCTGACGCCGGTGCTGATGACGGCCCTGGTTGCAGCCTTCGCACTGACGCCGCTGCTGCTGGCCGCCGATGCCCCGGGCAAGGAGATCCTGCACCCGGTCGCGGTCGTGATCTTCGGTGGCTTGGTCAGCTCGACGCTGCTCGATACCCTGCTTACCCCGGTCATGTATTGGATGTTCGGTCGCAAGCCGACCGAGCGGCTGCTCGGCGAGGATGCGCAAACGCCGGCAGTGGCCGACGCGCGCGAGGCTTTCTGAGCACGCGCTCGTTAAAGAACCAGGCACTCGCGGTGCCGCCTGCGCCAAGCGCACCGCGTTTCCAAGGAGAGATCACCCATGATCACCAAGTTCCTCGCAGCTGCCATCCTGGCCTGCTCCACCCTTGCATCCGCCCCGGCACTCGCGCATGGCGGTGCCGCCCCCAAGCACGGCGGCGTCGTGCAGACCGCAAGCGACCTGTCGTTCGAACTCGTTGCCGGCGAGGGGGCTGCCATGCTGTATGTCGAGGATCACGGCAAGCCCATGGTCCCGACCGGCATGAGCGGCAAGCTGACTGTGCTCAACGGCACCGAGAAATCGGAAGCCCCGCTGGTCGTGAGCGGCGACAAGCTCGAAGCCAGGGGCGTCACGATCGCCAAGGGGGCAAAGGTGGTGGCCGCAATCAACACCGCCGACCAGAAGGCCATTACCGTGCGTTTCACCGTGCGCTGAGCGCTCAGCGCGCCGGCAGTCGCAGCGGAGGGGGGCGGCGGCGACACCCCCACCGCTGGGGAGTCGCGCAGCGCCCAGACGCCTTGCCGGCCAACGGGCTGGCGGCGCGTCAAGCGCAGGCCAGTGCATGAGTTTGACCGGCCCGCAGAGTGACGCGGTAAAATCCCACTCATCCATCTGCCTGCGGCCGCAATTCGAATGAAGGATCACAAGTGAGCGACCCGAAGCAGAAGCACTGGCACCATCTGACCGGCGAACAGGTGCTGAGACTGCTTGCCACGAATGGGCAGACAGGCCTGGATCGGGTTGCGGTAGAAGAGCGACAACATCAACATGGACCAAACTCGCTGGCCAGGCGAGTTGGCGATGGACCCTTGTTGAGGTTTCTGCTGCAGTTCAATCAGGCGCTGGTCTACATTCTGCTTATTGCAGTGATCATCAAGCTCTCTTTGGGGGCCTTCGTCGATGCAGCGGTGATCTTCGGCGTGGTGCTGCTCAACTCGATCATCGGATTCGTGCAGGAGGGTAAGGCGCTCAATGCGCTCGAGGCGCTGTCGCGCACCTTGAAGATGGAGACCACCGTATTGCGGGCCGGAGAAAAGCAGCGCATCGACGCAGCCGGGCTCGTACCAGGTGACATCGTCCTTCTCGCCTCCGGCGATAAGGTGCCCGCAGACCTGTTTCTGTTGCGCAGCCGCAGCCTGCAAATCGATGAGTCGGCTCTGACTGGTGAATCAGTGCCGGTGGACAAGTTCCCTGGCATTCTGGAACTCGAGACGCCACTCGCCGACCGCACGAACCTGGCATATTCCTCAACCCTGGTCACTTACGGTACAGGGGTCGGCGTCGTTGTCGCCACCGGGGACAGCACCGAGATCGGCCGCATTTCGGAGCTCATAGCCAGCGCCGAGGTAATCGCCACACCGCTGACGCGCAAGATCGCCCACTTCAGCAGGCTGCTACTCTACGCGATCCTGGGGCTGGCTGGCCTGACCTTTGCCGTGGGCCTGTGGCATGGGCAGTATTGGGTGGACCTCTTCATGGCCGCCGTTGCCTTGTCGGTTGCGATGATCCCGGAGGGGCTGCCCGCAGTGCTCACCATCACACTTGCCATTGGCGTAGCGCGCATGGCAAAACGCAACGCGATCATCCGTCGCCTGCCTGCGGTCGAGACGCTCGGCAGCACTACCGTGGTGTGCTCGGACAAGACAGGAACAATTACTCGCAATGAGATGACGGTCCAGCGACTCTGGGTCGACGGACAGTCGTTCGAGCTCAGCGGCATCGGCTACGCGCCGGAGGGCGAGTTGCGACTTGATGGCGAGCGTCACTCAGCCGCCGAGCACGGGGTTGTGCGCGAGTTGCTGCGTGCCGGCCTCCTCTGTAATGACGCGGTGCTCAAGCGTGACGGTGATGCCTGGCGAATCGAGGGTGACCCCACCGAGGGGGCGCTGCTGGTCGCGGCCAGCAAGGCCGGTCTCGATGCTAGGACCGAAAACGCTCTTGCCGCCAGGCTGGAGACGATTCCGTTCGAATCGCAACATCAATACATGGTCACCCTGCACGGCGGCGACAACCCGGTCGTCTATCTCAAGGGGTCGGTTGAAAAGATCCTCGAGCGTTGCACGGTCATGCTCGGAGTAGACGGTTCGGTGGGCGCGCTCGACGCTGATGAGGTCCTTCGTCAGGTCAATGCAATGGCCGGTCACGGACTACGGGTGCTGGCGTTTGCCCGGATGGCCGTAGCGCGCGGGACTACCGACATCGATCATCAGGATGTCTGCGACGGCCTCACCTTTCTGGGTCTGCAGGGCATGATCGATCCGCCACGCGAGGAGGCGATCCACGCAGTGCGAGCCTGCCAGGAAGCGGGGATCAAGGTCAAGATGATCACGGGCGATCACGCCGCGACCGCCGCTGCCATTGCCGGCCAGATAGGCTTGTTGCACACCTCGGGACATGCGGGGGTACTCACTGGGCGCGCGCTCGAAGAGATCCCTGATGCCGACTTGATCGACGTTGCCGCGCACACGGCGGTGTTTGCACGCGTGACGCCCGAACAGAAGCTGCGCTTGGTCGAGGCCTTGCAGGCACGCGGGGAGGTGGTCGCGATGACCGGCGATGGCGTAAACGACGCGCCGGCGCTGCGAAGGGCCGACATTGGTGTCGCGATGGGCATCACCGGCACGGATGTCTCGAAGGAGGCCGCGGACATGGTGCTCACCGATGACAATTTCGCCACCATCGAAGCTGCTGTAGAAGAGGGCCGCGGCGTATTCGACAACCTGATCAAGTTCATCACCTGGATCTTGCCGACCAACGCCGGTCAGGGACTGGTGATCATCGCTGCGGTGATGGCGGCGCAGCCGCTGCCGGTGCTGCCGGTTCAGGCGCTGTGGATCAACATGACCACGGCCGTGCTACTTGGCCTCACCCTGGCTTTCGAGCCACGGGAGCGGGACATAATGAGTCGCCCGCCAAGGTTGTCCGCGGCACCGATCCTCAACGGCGAATTGATCAAACGCATCCTGCTGGTCGGCCTGCTGCTTCTCGTGGGTAGCTTCGGCCTGTTCGAATGGGCGTTGTATAGCGGGCGCAGCGAGCAGGAGGCGAGGACGATCGCAGTGAACGTCTTCGCGGTCGGGCAATCATTCTATCTGCTCAACTGCCGTTCGCTGCGGTACTCCATGTTCCGTCTCGGGCTGTTCAGTAATCCTTGGATCTGGGCAGGCATCGGGGCGATGATGGCTGTGCAGTTGCTGTTCACCTATATTCCGCTGATGAACAAGCTTTTCCACACGGCGCCGATCGGCTGGATCGACTGGGGGCTGATCGTTGCCGTCGGCCTCGCCATTTATCTGGTGATCGAAGGCGAGAAGGCTTGGAGAAGACGTGGCGCAAGCAGCACGGTAACGCACTGAAACCGGCGGCTCGCGCGGGCCGGCCGAGTAACGGTGCGCACCCCCTTGGAATCAAGTTATTTCACGCAGGCGTAGATGAATACAAGCAACGAGAAGGGCGTTAAGCAAGAGACCATGGGGGGCACGATCCCTTTACTGAACTGGATCATCGGGCGGGTTGCCCGCGTGCTGGCGGTAATCATGGTTCTGGTGATCATCTGGGGAGTCGCCGACGTTCTTTATGTCTTGTATCAGAGGTTGATGTCGCCGCCATTCATGCTGCTCGAGATCAAGGACATACTGGCGACCTTCGGGGCCTTCATGGCGGTTCTGATAGCGATAGAGATCTATCACAACATCATCCTTTACGCCGAGAGTGACAAAAGCCACCACCTTGCGGTGGAGATCGTGCTTGGAACTGCGCTGATGGCGATCTCACGCAAGGTGATCATTCTCGACTTCAACGACGTCGAACCCAGCTATCTCTACGGTACCGCGGCGATCACATTCGCCCTCGCAGTTGGCTACTACCTGATCGTGATCAGACCGAGAAAGCACAAAGTAGTCTGCGGAGAAGGGTGACGCATGCCAATCGATAGCCTCGAGCGCCTCTTCATTGCCATTCCTGGTCAATGGGAGAGGGCGATCGCAACCGTCCTTATGGTTTTGGTGGGCGCCACGCTGACACATCTTTGGGCTCGCTACCTGGCGCGCGGAGAGGTCATCTCCAACGAGAAGCGTCGGGTTCACCTGGTGTGGGTCCGCAACACCATCTGGTTTGTCGTATTGTTCGTGATCATTTCGGTCTGGGCGTCAACGATCGCGGGCTTTGCCTTGTCACTCGCTGCGGTCGCGGGTGCTATGCTGATCGTCAGCAAGGAACTGCTGATGTGTGTGCTCGGCTACCTCTATCTGACACTGGTCCGGCCTTTCAAGGTAGGAGACCTTATTGAATCCAGCCTGTTCAGCGGCCGAGTCGTCGATATCGACATGTTCGCGACCACCTTGGCCGAGTATGGCCATGCAGGGCAAGTCACGGGGAAGGTTGTCGAGTTTCCCAACGGCCTGCTGCTGACCACACCGGTCAAGAATGTATCGCCCACCGGCGAATACGTGCTGCACCTGATGAGGGTTCCCGTTCCGGCTGCGATGGTGTGCGACCTTGTCAGCATCGAAGACACCGCTAGAACGGCTGCAGAACTTGCGACCCGTGAATGGCAGGAGCAGGCTGAAGCGCACTTCCGTAAACTCGCGAACGAGGACTTCATCTCCTACTCGTCAGGCCGGATCAAGGTGCTCTGGGATTTTGTTGATCCTGAGCATCTCATGCTCATCATCCGTATAACCTGCCCGGTCGCAATGCGACTGAAGGTCGAACAGTCGGTGTTCAGAGCGATCTGGCTCGAAGTCAGTCGGCAACGTTCTGATTTAGGGGCAACTGGATGGGCTGCGCCGAGCTTGATGACTGATAACTAGACCACCAGCACGTCGCAGGGGGCGTAATAGGCAAGAAAGCGCGGAACGCTCCCGATCAAGGACTCGCGAATACGGCCTCCCCCGTGTCTGCCAACAACGATCACGTCCGCGCCGAGTGCGCGAGCCGCATCTGGCACGACCGTATTGGGTTTTCCGTGTGAGAGTTCGCTCTCAATGTCGATCCCGACCAGCTCCGGGTCAGCAAGGAGGGCATCGAGGTTGCGCTGGGCAACAAGGAACTCCCTTTCCGCCAGACGCTTGATTTCGGTTTCTGGGAAGCGCTTGTTCCGCAACTTGGCCTCGAATGGCGCAGCGTAGGCATGAAGCAACTTGACCCCGGCGTGCTTCGCCACGATCAAGGCCGCGCGCAACACCGCCTCTGAGCGTGGGCCCAGGTCCACCGCAGCCAATGCACGACGATAGTCTCCTTCGACCGCCCTGCGCGTGACCAGTACCGGACACGAGGCCTTGTTCAGAATGTGCGCTGCTGTACCGCCGAGCAGGAACTGTTGTAACAGACCGCTGCCGTGCGCTCCGATCACCCAAAGGTCTGGGCGAAAGATGTCAGAAGTCTCCGCCAGCACACGACGCGCGGAGCCGGTCAAGATCTCACCGCGAGCACGAGTCGCACCGCAACTTTGCGCCGCTTTGGTCTGCGCAGCGAGATTTTCCTCGGCTAGGGCACGCATCCGATCCTGAAGGTCGTGTTCGCCGGCAAAGACGGCGTCAAACGCACTCTGCCGGGGGAACGCGTGGGTCACCAGCAATTCCGCATCCTCGCGTGCTGCGATGATCGCTGCTCGACGCACTGCTTCGTTACCCAGCTCAGAAAAATCGGTTGCTGCGTGGATCCGTTTTATCGCACTCATCATGATCCCCCCCCCATGAATGCTGTTGTCTGGACAACCCCGTCTCCGAACATTCGGTGCCGATGGGGCATGGTCAGAACTTGTCGAGGCGAATGACCTCTACGTCCTGCACGAATGCGACCATCGCGTAGTTGGCATAATAGTGTTTGTGCAGGAACTCGAGCACGCGTTCGGCAAGTTCGCGAGTGCAAATGACTTCGATTCGGATGTTCGCGGTCTCCCCCCAAGCAGCATCACGCACGCCGCGGTTGCCTTTGCCGCGGGCGTCAGAAATGGTGTAGCCACGAACGCCCAAGCGATCTAGCTCGCGCAGCAAGGGCTGTTCAAGCGTCGCTTCGGTGATCACGGTAAACAGAACGCGTTTTTCGGTTGCCAGAATCACAGGTTAGCTCCATCTGGTTGGGGTCGTCTCAGAAAACGGAAAATAAAGCACGTTAAGCTCCAATTTCGCGCAGGTACTGGTACAACGTTTCGCGGCTGATGCCAAATTCACGGGCCAGCTTTGCCTTTTGTTCGCCGGCCTTGACGCGTTGCAGAAGTTCAGCGGCGCGTTCGGGCGAAAGCGCTTTCTTGCGGCCCCTGTAAGCTCCGCGCTGTTTGGCGAGCGCGATGCCTTCCCTCTGCCGCTCGCGGATCAATGCTCGCTCGAACTCGGCGAACGCGCCCATGACCGACAACATCAAGTTCGCCATCGGCGAATCCTCGCCGGTGAAGGTCAGGCATTCTTTGACGAACTCGATGCGCACACCGCGCCTGGTCAGCTTTTGCACAAGGCGGCGCAGGTCATCGAGGTTGCGGGCCAAGCGATCCATGCTGTGCACCACCACCGTATCTCCTTCGCGCACGAAGGCCAGCAGCGAGTCAAGTTCTGGGCGCTGGGTGTCCTTGCCCGATGCCTTGTCGGTGAATACCTTTCCGACTTCGACCTGTTCCAGTTGCCGCTCCGGGTTTTGGTCGAAGCTGCTGACCCGGACGTAGCCGATACGTTGACCTTGCAAGATGCCCCCAAACAGAAAAGTGTCAGGAATAAATCTATGACCTTGAGCAGCCTGTGTCAATAAATTAAGCGATGGAGTCTATCCGGACGTTTCTGGGTAGGCTGTCCTGACGTCAGGTGTCATTTTCAGAAGACGACAGCACGGAATATCAGAAGTCAGCCGCACGACCTTCTCCGATGCCAATTAGGCAGGCCGCTCACGAGCCCAAAATCGCAGGCCAATGTCGGCGTGCGAGACACTTCATGCTATGCGTTGCATCCCGGATGATCGCAATCTGATAAACCTTGCAAGATGCCACATGCCTCTATTCGTCGAGCGCCCGAGCATTTTTCACGCAGCGAGAGCAAGTGCCGCTTCAATTGCAACAGCGCTTCCACGCGCTCTTCGGTCTGACGAATATGGACATCCAGTAGTGCATTGACGTCGCCGCAGTCCTGAGCAGGGTTATCTCGTAGGCCCAGCAGTATCCTGATTTCGCTCAGCGTCATGTCAAGCGAACGGCAATGACGAATGAACTGCAAACGCTCGATGTGCACATCGCTGTACAACCGAAAGTTGCCACCACTTCGCGCTGGCTTCGGCAGCAGCCCTTCCTTTTCGTAGTAGCGGATGGTCACGACCTCGCACCCAGAGCGCTTGGCGAGGTCGCCAATTCTGATTTCCATGCCTCAATCTCCATTTTTCACTTGACTCTATAGCGACTATAGAGTTTTTAATGGAGGCTGAATAGACGATTTGAAGGAGTTATCCATGAGCGAATGCGCTTCAAAGGGGTGTGGCTGCTCGACTGGGCCAATCATCCAACCCACGGCACAAGCCCCGCTGGCAACCGGATCGGCTCAAGCGGTGTACCGCATCGAGAACATGGATTGCCCCACGGAAGAGGCGCTGATCCGAGGCAAGCTGGCTGGGCTGGCGGGTGTGGTTGGTCTTGAGTTCAACCTGATGCAGCGTACCTTGGCCGTGCGGCACGAATTGCCTTCGCTGTCTCCCGTTGAGCAGGCACTGAAGGCCATCGGCATGCAAGCTGTGCGCATGGATGAGGCGTCGGCCGGGCAGACGACCAAGCTGTCCATTGCCAAGATGGATTGCCCGACCGAAGAGGCGTTGATCCGCAACAAGCTCGGCACCGTGGCCGGGGTTGCCAATCTCGATTTCAACCTGATGCAGCGCACGTTGTCGGTACGCCATGCTGACGGGGTTCTGCCGGATGTGCTTGTGGCACTACAAGCACTCGGATTCGAGGCGCAGGTCGAGGACAAGGCCGTGGCCGCGTCGCCATCCGCGTCCCCTGTGACAACGCCGACCAACTGGTGGCCGCTCGGCATTTCCCTCATCGCTGCATCGGCGGCCGAAGCGGTCTACTGGTTCCACGACGGCAATCATTGGTCAGTCGTCATTCTGGCGCTTGTCGCGGTCTTGACGGGGGGGCTGTCCACCTACAAGAAGGGCTGGATCGCGCTCAAGAACCGTAACCTCAACATGAACGCCCTGATGTCGATTGCCGTCACGGGTGCTATGTTCATCGGCCACTGGCCCGAAGCTGCGATGGTAATGGTGCTCTTCGCGCTGGCCGAGGTGATCGAGGCCAAGTCATTGGATCGCGCCCGTAACGCCATCCGTGGACTGCTCGACCTGACCCCGGAGCAGGCCACGGTGCAGCAGCCTGACGGCACTTGGCGAGAGGTAAGTGCCAAGCAAATCGCCATTGGCAGCCGAGTCCGGGTCAAACCGGGTGAGCGCATCGCGCTCGATGGCGAGGTGCTAGACGGACGCTCCACGGTCAACCAAGCCCCGATCACGGGCGAAAGCCTCCCGGTCGAGAAGTCCCCCGGCGATCCGGTGTTTGCGGGCACGATCAACGAATCTGGTTCCTTCGAGTACCGCGTCTCTGCCTTGGCCAGCAACTCCACTTTGGCCCGCATCATTCACGCAGTAGAGGCTGCACAAGGTAGCCGTGCACCGACCCAGCGTTTTGTCGATCAGTTCGCCCGTTGGTACACGCCTCTCGTGTTCGCCCTAGCCATTGCCGTCGCACTGCTACCCCCGCTTCTCATGGGCGCGGCATGGATGGACTGGATTTACCGTGCACTGGTTCTGCTGGTGGTTGCCTGCCCATGCGCTCTGGTGATTTCCACGCCGGTCAGCATCGTCAGCGGCTTGGCCGCCGCTGCCCGCCACGGCATTCTTGTCAAGGGCGGTGTCTATCTGGAAGAAGGCCGCAAGCTGCGCTGGCTGGCTCTGGACAAGACCGGCACGGTCACTCACGGCAAGCCCGCACAAACCGATTTTGTCGCATGGGGCAACGCACTCGCCTCCGATAGCCGCTGTATCGCTGCCAGTTTGGCGGCCCGCTCCGATCATCCTGTATCCAAGGCGGTGGCACAGGCTGCGCAGCGGGATGGAGTTGCCTTGCTCGACGTGGCCGAGTTCAGCGCGCTGCCCGGTCGGGGTGTGCAAGGCCAAATCGACGGGGAGACCTACTATCTGGGCAACCACCGAATGCTTGAAGAGCTGGGGCAGTGCACACCAGAGCTGGAGCAGCGCATCGCGGCGCTGGAAACCGTAGGCAAGACCGTCGTGATGTTGGTAGGCGCAAAAGGGGTACATGCCTTATTCGCCGTTGCGGACACCATCAAGGACAGCAGCAGGAGAGCCATCGCCGAGCTGCATGCTCTGGGCATCAACACCGTGATGCTGACCGGCGATAACCCCCACACGGCACAGGCCATTGCCGCACAAGCTGGCATTGACCGTGCGCAAGGCAACCAACTGCCTGACGACAAACTGCGCGAAGTGGAGCAATTGTCCAGAAATGGCAAGGTTGGCATGGTCGGTGATGGCATCAACGACGCACCGGCCTTGGCGCGTGCGGACATTGGCTTTGCAATGGGAGCGGCAGGCACAGATACCGCCATTGAAACCGCCGACGTGGCCCTGATGGACGATGACCTGCGCAAGATTCCGACCTTCGTGCGTCTGTCGCGTGCGACAGCACAGGTGCTGATGCAAAACATTGTGCTGGCCCTTGGCATCAAGGCGGTATTTCTGGTGCTCACTTTCACGGGTCACGCGACCATGTGGATGGCTGTGTTCGCCGATATGGGTGCCAGCTTGCTTGTTGTCGGCAACGGCTTGAGGCTGTTGCGTCGATGAGCTGGAAACTCTTTCTCTATGACTGGGGTGGCCTGAACATCGCGTTGTTTCAAGTCATTAACACAGGCACGCCCGCCACGCTGGAACCACTGGCATGGTTCTTTAGCCTCGTGGGAAGTTACTGGACAGCGCCGCTGATGCTGTTGGGTCTGTGGTGGTGGTCGAAATCGGCTACTAACGCGGCGCGTGGCACGGCCGTTCGGCATCGCCTTATTGGTTTTAGCGCGGCCTTCTTGCTGGCGTTATTGGTCGCCACCGTCTTGAAGCTATGGTTCGACTTTCCACGCCCGCCTGCCGTCCTTGGCGAGCTGGTGCGCGTCATCGGGGACAAAGAGCTTCACTACAGCCTGCCCAGCGGGCATGCCACCTATGCCGCGCTGGTGGTCGGTGCACTCTGGCCGTTGATGGGCCGCCATGGTCGCGTCGGCTTGGTGCTATATGCCACGTTGGTCGGCTGGTCGCGCATCGCTGCGGGAATGCACTTCCCGGCGGATGTGTTGGCGGGGTGGGCGCTGGGATGGAGCTGCACGGCACTCGCCCGGTGGCTGCTTCCGCTGGCCGCCTCTGTATGGCAATCGGCTCGTCGCACGTCGGCCTGGATCTGGTTCACCGTGGCCGCCACTATTGTCATGACAGATCAGCTCACCAAGTTCGCCATCATTCGCACGTTTGCCTACGGTGAGCAAGTCGAAATCACTCCGTTTTTCAACCTCGTTCACGTCCTGAATCCGGGTGCGGCGTTCAGCTTTTTGGCGAACGCTGGCGGCTGGCAACGTTACTTTTTCATCACGTTGGGTCTGGTTGTTTCTGCTTGGCTGGGTCGCATGCTGTGCCAGCAACGGCCACGTCTCGAAGCGATGGGCTACAGCCTGATCCTTGGTGGTGCGCTCGGCAATGTGGCGGATCGCATGTTGCGTGGACAGGTGGTTGATTTCCTCGACTTCCATTGGCGGCTCGCGCACTGGCCCGCCTTCAACCTCGCTGACGTGGCGATCACGTCGGGCGCTGCTTTGCTCATCATGCAGATGCAGACCCGGGAAAAGAGGATGGACACAGGATCAATTGCGAATTATAATCATTCTCAATGATTTAACCAGAGAATTCCCATGCCCTGCCGATTACCCTATCGCTGGCTGATGGCTTTGCTGTTGGCGATTTGCTCGTTAATCGGCGGGCCAAGCTACGCAGCCAACACCACCGAACTCAAAGCCAAACAGATTTGGCAACTTCTGGACTACGTCGCCGTCGATTACGGCGGCGCGGTAGCCAACGGTGTGGTCCTGAAATCGTCGGAGTACGCTGAAATGCAGGAATTTTCAGCGACAGCCGAACGTCAACTGGGAGAATTACCTGACCAGACCGACAAGGGTCGCTTGTTGCAACAAGCGACCGCTTTGCGTGCTGCGGTAGCTGCCAAAGCCGATCCGGCCAGCGTAGCAAAACTGGCGCACGCGCTGTCCAGTGCGGTGCAAAAGGCGTACCCGTTTCCAGTCGCACCGACTGCCATGCCGGTCTTAGCGAAGGGAGGGCAGTTGTTTCAGGCCCAGTGTGCGGCCTGTCACGGTCAGCAAGGGCGCGGTGATGGCCCCCTAGCGGCATCCCTCAACCCCAAGCCGACCGCGCTGGCCGATCACATGCGGGCGCGCGAGCGCAGCTTATTCGCGCTACACCAAATTATCAGCAACGGTGTCCAGGGCACCGCTATGCAGGGCTTTGGCGCGTTGTCGGATGAAGACCGATGGGCATTGGCGTTCTTTGTTGGCACGCTACCTTATACGCAAAGCGACAAGGACGAAGGAGCCAAGCTCTGGCAAGCCAACGCGCAGGTTCGCCAGACGCTCGTCAGTCTGGATGTGCTGACGCAAACATCTGAGCATGTCTTGGCGGACAGGCTGGATGGGGTCGTCTCAGAAAACGGAAAATAAAGCACGCTAAGGCATAGTCGGCCCTGCCAGGCTTGCTCCGCCCTGTAGCGACGCAATCAGCGGGCACGAAACTTTCCCTTTTCGTGCATGGCAGGCGCACACCAGATCAGACAAGACGGCCTCCATGCGTGCCAGGTCCGCCATCTTTTCGCGCACGTCCTTGAGCTTGTGCTCGGCCAGGCTGCTGGCTTCCTCGCAGTGGGTGCCATCGTCGAGCCGCAACAGCTCGGCAATCTCATCAAGACTGAAGCCCAGTCGCTGGGCCGACTTCACAAAGCGCACCCGCGTTACATCCGCCTCGCCATAACGGCGGATGCTGCCGTAAGGCTTGTCCGGTTCCGGCAACAAGCCCTTGCGCTGGTAGAACCGGATGGTCTCTACGTTGACCCCGGCCGCCTTGGCAAAAACACCAATGGTCAGGTTCTCCAAATTATTTTCCATATCGCTTGACTCCGTACATGACTACGGAAGTAAGCTTACGCTATCCAATTCAAATTCGAAAGGACAAGCGCATGTCTGAACCACAAAACGGGCGCGGCGCGCTCTTCGCTGGCGGGCTAGCTGCCATCCTCGCCTCGACCTGCTGCCTCGGGCCGCTGGTTCTGGTTGCCTTGGGCTTCAGCGGGGCATGGATCGGCAACCTGACCGTGCTGGAGCCGTATCGCCCGATTTTCATCGGCGCAGCATTGGTCGCGTTGTTCTTTGCCTGGCGGCGCATCTACCGCCCTGTGCAAGCCTGCAAACCGGGCGAGGTCTGCGCGATTCCCGAAGTGCGAGCGACTTACAAGCTCATTTTCTGGGTCGTGGCCGTGCTGGTCCTGGTCGCACTCGGATTTCCCTACGTCATGCCATTTTTCTATTGATCACAGGAGTTCACCATGAAAAAACTGTTAGCCTCCCTCGCCCTCGCCGCCATTGTTGCCCCGGTGTGGGCCGCCACTCAGACCGTCACGCTGTCTGTCCCGGGCATGACCTGCTCCGCCTGCCCGATCACCGTCAAGAAGGCGATTTCCAAGGTCGAAGGCGTCAGCAAGGTTGACGTGACCTTCGAGACCCGCGAAGCGGTTGTCACTTTCGATGATGCCAAGACCAGCGTCCAGAAGCTCACCAAAGCAACCACCGATGCGGGCTATCCCTCCAGCATCAAGCAGTGAACCACTGAACCCGAACCTGGGGCGATCATGGGACTGATCACACGCATTGCCGACAAGGCTGGGGCACTCGGCAGCGTTGTTTCCGCGATGGGCTGCGCCGCGTGCTTCCCGGCCATCGCCAGCTTGGGCGCGGCCATCGGCCTGGGCTTTCTACAGGAATACGAAGGATTGTTCATCTCCAAGCTGCTGCCACTGTTCGCTGTCGTGGCTTTGCTGGCGAACGCATTGGGGTGGCTCAGTCATCGCCAATGGCACCGCAGTCTGCTCGGCATGATCGGGCCAGCCATCGTGTTCGCCGGAACTGTCTGGCTGCTTGGCAACTGGTGGACAGCACACCTCGTATACACCGGCCTGGCGCTGATGATCGGCGTGTCGATCTGGGACTTGGTTTCGCCGGCAAATCGCCGTTGCGGCCCGGACGGTTGCGAACTTCCCACGAAACAAGGCTGACGGCGGGGGCCGGCAGCCAACACAGAAAAGGAATGATGAATGACCACCATCAAAATTACCGGCATGACCTGCGACTCCTGCGCGGTTCACGTCAAGGAGGCTCTGGAGAAAGTGCCCGGCGTGCAATCGGCGGAGGTTTCCTATGCCAAGGGCAGCGCCAGGCTCGCCATCGAGGCCGGCACATCGCCGGATACGCTGACCGCTGCCGTGGCCGGACTCGGCTATCGGGCTACGCTCACCGATGCGCCCGTGGCTCCGGCGGGCAGCGGATTGCTCGGCAAGGTGAGCGAATGGCTGGGCAGTGATGACAAGGCTGGCGGGGATGGTGGCAAGCTCCATATCGCCGTGATCGGCAGCGGCGGGGCCGCAATGGCGGCGGCACTGAAGGCCGTCGAGCAGGGCGCACGCGTCACGCTGATCGAGCGCGGCACGATTGGCGGCACCTGCGTCAATGTCGGCTGCGTGCCGTCCAAGATCATGATCCGTGCCGCCCACATTGCCCACCTGCGCCGGGAGAGCCCGTTCGACGCTGGCATTGCCGCGCTGGCCCCGACCATCCAGCGCTCGGCGCTGCTGGCCCAGCAACAGGCCCGCGTCGATGAGCTGCGCCACGCCAAATACGAGGGCATTCTGGATGGCAACCCGGCCATTACCGTGCTGTCTGGCTCCGCCCGCTTCAAGGACAGCCACGGCTTGGTCGTGCAACTGAACGAGGGCTGCGAGCACGTGGTGGCGTTCGACCGCTGCCTGATCGCCACCGGTGCCAATCCCGCGATTCCGCCGATTCTTGGCCTGAAGGACACGCCGTACTGGACTTCCACCGAGGCGCTGGCCAGCGACACCCTTCCCGAACGCCTGGCGGTGATCGGCTCGTCGGTGGTAGCGGTCGAACTGGCGCAGGCGTTCGCCCGGCTGGGCAGCAAGGTGACGATCCTGGCGCGCAGCACGCTGTTCTTCCGCGAAGACCCGGCCATCGGCGAAGCCGTCACGGCGGCGTTCAGCATGGAAGGCATTGAGGTGCTGGACCATACCCAGGCCAGCCAGGTCGCCTATGAAAATGGCGAGTTCGTGCTGACGACGGAGCAGGGCAACATACGCGCCGACCAGTTGCTGGTCGCCACCGGACGCGCGCCCAACACGCGCAGCCTGGCACTGGACGCGGCAGGCGTGACGGTGAACAAGCAAGGCGCGATCGTCGTCGACCCCGGCATGCGGTCCAGCGTGGAACACATCTACGCGGCCGGCGACTGCACCGATCAGCCGCAGTTCGTCTATGTGGCGGCGGCGGCCGGCACCCGCGCCGCGATCAACATGACGGGCGGCGACGCAACCCTGAACCTGACCGCGATGCCGGCCGTGGTGTTCACCGATCCGCAAGTGGCGACCGTGGGCTACAGCGAGGCGGAAGCGCACCATGACGGCATCGAGACCGACAGCCGCACGCTGACGCTGGACAACGTGCCGCGCGCGCTCGCCAACTTCGATACGCGCGGCTTCATCAAGCTGGTCGCCGAGGCCGGCAGCGGGCGGCTGATCGGGGTTCAGGCGGTCGCGCCGGAAGCGGGCGAGTTGATCCAGACCGCCGCGCTGGCCATTCGCAACCGGATGACGGTGCAGGAACTGGCCGACCAGTTATTTCCCTACCTGACGATGGTCGAAGGCTTGAAGCTCGCGGCGCAGACCTTCAACAATGATGTGAAGCAGCTTTCCTGCTGCGCCGGGTGAGGCAAAGGAGGTGTTTGATGAACGCCTACACGGTGTCCCGGCTGGCCCTTGATGCCGGGGTGAGCGTGCATATCGTGCGCGACTACCGGCTGCGCGGACTGCTGCGGCCGGTGGCGTGCACCCCAGGCGGCTACGGTCTGTTCGACGAGGCGGCCTTGCAACGGCTGTGCTTCGTGCGGGCTGCCTTTGAGGCGGGTATCGGCCTCGATGCGCTGGCGCGGCTGTGCCGGGCGCTGGATGCAGCGGACGGCGGCGAAGCGGCCACGCAGCTTGCCGTGCTGCGCCAGTTCGTCGAACACCGGCGCGAAGCGTTGGCCGATCTGGAAGCGCAGTTGGCCACCCTGCCGACCGAGCCGGCACAGCACGCGGAGAGTCTGCCATGAACGGCCCGGAACGCCTGCCGACCAAGACACGCAAGCCGTTCACCGGCTACCTGTGGGGCGCGCTGGCCGTGCTCACCTGTCCCTGTCATTTGCCGATTCTCGCCGTTGTGCTGGCCGGAACGACAGCCGGCGCATTCATCGGGGAGCATTGGGGTATTGCAGCCCTCACGCTGACCGGCTTGTTTGCTCTGTCCGTGACGCGGCTACTGCGGGCCTTCAGGGGCGGATCATGACGACCTCGCAGCCCGCCGGATGGACGGCGACCGAGTTGGCGCAGGCGGTTGTGCGCGGGCAGCTTGAGTTGCACTACCAGCCGATAGTCGATCTGCGCAGTGACCAGATTGTCGGTGCGGAAGCCCTGTTGCGCTGGCGGCACCCAAGGCTCGGCTTGTTGCTGCCGGGCCAGTTTCTCCCCTTGGTCGAATCGTCCGGCTTGATGCCTGAAATCGGTGCTTGGGTGCTGGGCGCAGCCTGCCGCCAGATGCGCGAGTGGCGGATGCTGGCATGGCAACCGTTCCGGCTGGCCGTCAATGTTTCGGCGAGCCAAGTGAGACCGGATTTCGACGGATGGGTAAAGGGCGTGCTGGCTGATGCCGAGTTGCCCGCCGAGTATCTTGAAATCGAGCTGACCGAATCGGTCGCGTTCGGCGATCCGACGATCTTCCCCGCCCTGGAAGCCTTGCGACAGATCGGTGTACGCTTCGCCGCCGATGACTTCGGGACGGGTTATTCCTGCCTGCAACACCTGAAGTGCTGCCCGATCGGCACGCTGAAGATCGACCAATCCTTCGTCGCCGGACTCGCCGCCGATCACCGCGACCGGATCATCGTGCACTCCGTCATTCAGCTTGCGCACGGGCTGGGCATGGACGTGGTGGCCGAGGGCGTGGAGACGCCGACCAGTCTCGCACTGTTGCGGCAAGCGGAGTGCGATATGGGACAAGGCTTCCTGTTCGCCAAGGCAATGCCGGCGGTGGCATTCGCCGCCTTTGTCAGTCAATGGAGGGGTGCCACCATGAATGCAAATGATCCGACTGCCACCAGTTGCTGCGTGTGCTGCAAGGAAATCCCGCTCGATGCCGCCTTTACCCCGGAAGGCTTGGAGTACGTCGAGCACTTCTGCGGGTTGGAGTGCTATCAGCACTTCCAGGCGCGGGCCAAGGCCGCGACCGAAACCAGCGCCGAACAGAACACTTGCGATTCGCCGCCGTCAGGTTGATGCCGACCGCTCAGATACGGTTGAGTAGTTTCGTCCCATCTGGGCGCAATTCGCCTTTCGGTGAGATATGTCGATACAGGGTCTGCCGCGTGATGCCGAGTTCCTGACATAGATCGCCGACCTTGGTTTCGGGCTGCCCCATCGCGGCCATGGCCAGCCGCAGCTTGGCTGCCGTCATCTTGAACGGCCGACCGCCTTTCCTGCCGCGTGCCCGCGCCGAGGCCAAGCCCGCAATCGTGCGCTCGGCGATCAGCTCGCGCTCGAACTCGGCCAGCGCCGCGAAGATGCCGAAGACCAGCTTGCCGGCGGCGGTCGTGGTGTCGATGGCGGCACCATGCCCGGTCAGCACCTTCAAGCCGATGCCACGTCCGGTCAGGTCGTGCACAGTGTTGATGAGATGCCGCAGGTCGCGGCCCAACCGATCCAGTTTCCACACGACCAGCGTGTCTCCCGGCCGCAATGCCTTCAAGCAGGCTACCAGGCCGGGGCGGTCTTCGCGCTTGCCGGATGCCTGATCTTCATAGAGATGTGCTGGATCGACATCGGCGGCGATCAGCGCGTCGCGCTGCAAATCGGTGGCCTGGGAGCCGTCCGCCTTCGATACCCGCATGTAGCCGATCAGCATGTCGCACCTGTCACATATACGTTCGATTATGTGACAGTGTGCGCCGGAAAGCTCAGGCCGTCAAAAGTTGTCACTTAACCCGTCATTCTGTCTAAGACATGCAAAGGGTCCATCAGGCTCGTAATGTGACAGAAATTCCGGCGGGATGCCTTCCTTCACGAAGGTGGCTCGCAACCGTTCCAGGGAAGCTGGGTCGCGCCGACCATAGGAAGCCAACGCGAACAGCGAGCGTGCCGTCTCGGGGTTGTGCCGCGCTTCAATGATGGCTTCATCGATGGCCTGGACTGCACGTTGCCAGTGATTGACGGGTTCGGGCTTCGGCGCTTTCGCCGGCAGGCCACTGGTGAACTCGGTTTGGGGCTCGGACCAGAATAGCTTTGCATGCTCGCCAGGCGGGCTTATATCCCTCACCTCGATCAAGCTGATTGCCGTTGCCGCAGCCTCCAGCATCTGCAACCCTACTGCTAGGTTCAGGGTTTCATACGGTCGCCACAGACTTTGCCCAGCACGCAGCGGATACCCACAGCGTTCCCAGATCAGGCGGAGATACCCCGCGTAGGTTCCGCACGCCGAAAGCGGGGTGTTCAGCTCATCAAGCAGCGTGCGTAGCAGCCGAAACCACAATCCGGCGTGGATGCGTCGGCGCGGCAGCTCAACATGGCCGGTCGTCAGTGCCTGCCAGGTACGCCGGTCCATCGTCGCAATCGCGTCGCTGGCCGTGCGTGGGTCGGCGTCGGCGTTTTCCCAGCCGAGAAACCGCCCAGGCACGCCCCAATACGATTCCAGCCAGCACCCATGCAGCGGGCAGCTCAGCATCAGGGGCAGCTTCCACGCAAGCAATACGGCTTGGTTTGCCGGATTGTTCAGGCAGAGTGGACAGGCGCGATGTAATGGCTGGCTGGGCAGCCAGGCGCGCCAGCTCGTGATAGATCGCGTCCTACGGCGGAGTTTCGGCAGCAACACCGAGAGCTGGAACGTATAGGTTTCTAAAGCGTCAGGAATCTGATCATCAAGGCTGTCCAGTAACCAAGGCACCCAGCCGGCGAAACTCATGCAACGCAGCCGATCCAGCTCGATGCCGCTCCGCCGGGAGAGCATTGTCAGCAGCGACTGTGGTGGCGCGGTATCCATGTCATCAGCCTGGCCGTGACCAAGATCGTGCTCCAGCAGCTCGGACACTTCCATGTGATAGCAAAGGGCCACGCGGTTGAGCCACGAAGACAAGGCTTCGCCTTCTCTGGGAGCCGGATGCAGCGGCCAGCGCGGCGCTGGCTTCACATCAGTTCCCGCTCGAACTGTCGTCGCCGCTCGCTTGGGCCGGTGTAGTCGGCCATGCTGAGCGTGCGGTGGTTGATTGCTTCCTCACCGCTTTCCACGGCAGCGACAGCCGCCGCCATCAACAGGTGCGCCAGTTCGCCGATGGTGCCCTCGCAGCGTGTGAGCAGGTAGCGAGCCATGTCTAGCGTGGCAATCGACGAGGGGCGGCGCAGCGGGAGCGAAGCCGTGAAGCTGGCCAGCAGCGAGCAGCAATCATCGTTGGCCTCCCACACCGGCAGCATCATCGGCTCGAACCGATTTTCCAATTGGTCATCCGAGCGGATGGCCAGGTAGGCGTCGCGCGTGCCGACTCCGACCAGGGGGATGCGTAGCTCGTTGCCGAGGAAGCGCAGTAGATTGAGGAATTCCCGGCGGTTGACGCTGTTACCGGCCAAGACGTTGTGTAGTTCGTCGATCACCAACATACGCACACCGACCTTACGTAACAAGGCCAATGCCAATTGCTCCATTTCCGGCAACCGTGGGCGTGGGCGCAAGGGCGCGCCCATCGCAGCGAGCAGCGCGACGTAGAAGCGGATCACCGACGGCTCGGATGGCATCTGCACGACCAGCACCGGGATGTGCTCCTGGTCGGCGTCGGCACTGGCCGGATGCGTGCGCCGGAATTTCTCGACGATCATCGACTTGCCGTTGTTGGTCGGGCCAACCAGCAGCAGGTTGGGCATGCGTTGTTTGTTCGGCCACGCATACAAGGTTTCCAGCCGGTTCAGAGCCTCGACCGCACGGGGATAGCCGATCCAGCGGTCGGCGCGAAGGCGTTGGATGCGCTCGTCCGCCGGCAGCCGGGCCAATCCCTGCGCCGCCTGTAAGAGGTGCGACAGGTCGATGATGGGATATTCGTCCACGGCTACCACTCCTCAATCTGGTCGAAAGGTTTTGCCGGAGGCTGCTTGTCTGCCTGCGGGTCGGAAACATCAGTTTCCGGCGGCGTCGGCTTGTTCGGCGGAACCGACGCCTTGAGATGCTGGCGTCGATCCGTGTCGCGCCGCGCCTTGCGCGTGGCCTTCTGCGCGGCAGTCACGATCTCGCGCATCTGGCCGATCATGCGGAACAGCGCCGATTCATCCACTTGCTCGCGCCCTTGCTGACGCAATTTCGCCAGAGCTTGTCGTTGTTCCCACAGCGTGACCGCCGGGTGCGACAAGGTGCGGTAGGGGATTTCCAGGTAGTGCTGCCCTTCCGGTTCCAACACCCAGATACGGCTGATGTCGCGCGGGTCGCGCCGGATCAGGAACGCAGGCAGGCGGTCGCGCCGAGCTATCCACGGCTTGAGCGCATCGGCGTAGTAGTGGATGTGGTCGATGACGAAGCCGGTGCGGGTCAGCGTACGACGGAGGATGGGCAGGAAATCAACCAGGAACGCCGTGGCGCGGGTGACGACGGCCGGCACGCCGACACGCGCCACGGCCTCGGCCCACCGCGCCGCCGGTGGTTGAAGCAGGCCGTTGTGCACCGAACCGTGGTAGGTGCCTACCGCCAATGTGAGCCAGCGCTCCAGCTCGCGCAGCGTCAGGGCAGCCTTGTTTTCGGAATCGTAGTCGCCGCGCTGGTCCGGGTTGGAGAAGGTTGTTCCCGGTAGATCGTCGTGGATCATCTGCATCGCCGTGCCGATGATCCGTTCCACGATGCCGCCATAGTGCGGCTGTCCCAGCGGACGATAGTCCAGCCGGATGCCATGCTGCTCGCAACCCCGGCGCAGGGCCTCGCTCTTGAACTCGGCCGCGTTGTCCAGGTAGAGCAGCAAGGGCTTGCCGCTCATCGGCCAATCCATTTCCACCTTCAGCCCTTCCAGCCAAGGACGCTTGTCGCAGGCGACATGCACGAGGCACAGGCCAACCGAAACGGCAGACGGTGCTTCCAGCGTGACGACCATGCCGAGCACGCAGCGGGTGAACACGTCGATGGCGAGGGTCAGGTACGGGCGGCCAATCGGTTGCCGATCGCGCTCATCGACCACGATCAGGTCGATGACCGTATGGTCGATCTGTACCTGCTCCAGCGGCGCGGTCACGGCAGGAGGCTCGCCGCCAACACCTTGTAGGTCACGAGCGGCATCCTGGCCTTCCCGCCGGCGAATGACCTTGCGCGGGTCAAGGCTAGCGATCCGTAAGGCCACGGTATTGCGCGCCGGCACTCGCAGTTTTTGAGCCTTGCACACCTGAGTGACTTCGCGGTGAAAGGCCGCCAGGCTGCGCTTCTGCTTGGTCAGGAACCGCCTTTGCAGTAGCTCGCGGATGATGCGCTCGACCGGTTCCGGCAAGCGCCCCTTGCCTTTCCCGCCACCGGACTGGCCGGGCACCAGATCCGTCACGAGGCCGCTGCCTTGCCGGGCACGCCGGATCAGAACGTACACCTGCCGCCGAGATAAGCCCAGCGCCTGAGCCGCCGTATCGGCCGCTTCGTGCCCGAACGTCTCCGACTGCGCCAACGGGCCGATGATCTCCGCACGACGGCGCGCACGCTCCCAAGCCTCATCAGGCAGAGTGGCCACGCCTTGCTCGGGAATCCGTGGGGTGTCGGTCGCCATGCTCACCTCGCTTTGGTGCACACGAGTATTGAGCATAGTCGAGATTGGTGCAGATCACTTCTGATATTGGACTGTCAGGAGCTGGCCGCACAACAGCCGCCACACCTAATTGACTGGTGCATTCGTCTTCTGAAAATGACATCAGGTTAGGGCATAGTCTAAGCGGACAGAGCAACGCGCTTGCATCGTTTGATATTTGTAGTATTATTTAAATATGGAAAAGCAAGTCGCAACATCGATCTTCGAATCCCTCTCATCGGGCTTGCGCTTGGACGTGTTCAGGCTGTTGGTCAAGAAGGGGCCAGACGGCATGGTGGCGGGCGAGATTGCGAACGCGCTGGATGTGCCGCCGGCCAACCTCTCTTTTCACCTGAAGGCGCTGTCACAAGCTCGCTTGGTGACGGTTGAGCAGGAGGGCCGCTTCCAACGTTACCGAGCGGACATCCCGTTGATGTTGGATCTGATCGCGTACCTCACGGATGAGTGTTGCACTGGCAGTCCCGCTAAATGCGTAGAAATGGTTGCTGCCTCGAACTGCGCCAAGGAACTGTTGCCCCCCCTGTCACCCACTCCAACGAAAGCGACAACATGAATATCCTGTTTCTTTGTACCGGTAACTCCTGCCGTTCTATTTTGGCGGAAGCGGTCTTTAACCACTTGGCTCCGACAGGCTGGAAAGCCATGAGTGCGGGAAGTCAGCCGACCGGGACCGTCCATCCGCGTTCCCTGGCGCGCTTGGCGCGTGAAGGTATCGACACGAACGGACTGCACAGTAAATCATGGGACAACCTGCCGCAGGTCCCGGATGTGGTCATCACCGTGTGCTCGAATGCTGCTGGGGAAACCTGTCCGGCGTATCTTGGCGCGGTACTGCGTGCGCATTGGGGTGTTGACGATCCCGCTCATGCCACAGGGACCGAAGCGGAAATCGAAGCCGCGTTCACGACGGCCTACCGTATCTTGCGGCGTCGCATCGAAGCCTTCCTCGCGCTGCCGTTGGCGCAGCTTGCGCACGACCGGACACGCTTGAAGGCGGAACTGGATCGGATTGGGGCGCTTTCGGCGTAGTTTTTTTTAACTTATATTTGAATACTTGATGGAGAGTTTAAATGAAGAAGATCGAAGTGTTTGACCCATCGCTGTGTTGCAGCACCGGCGTCTGCGGCGTGGAGGTTGACCAAGCCTTGGTGACTTTTGCTGCTGATGTTGATTGGGCGAAGCAGAACGGCGCGCACATCGAGCGCTACAACCTGGCGCAGCAGCCACAGATGTTTGCCGACAACGCGACCGTAAAAGGATTTTTGCAGCGCTCCGGTCAGGATGCGCTACCACTGATCCTGGTCGATGGTGAAGTGGCGCTCGCGGGACGTTATCCGAAGCGGGCTGAATTGGCCCTCTGGATCGGCATTGATCAACCGGCAGACGCCGCCAAGCCGGCGACGGGCGGTTGCTGCTCCGGCCCGCGTGGCTGCTGCTGAACAACATGGAGAAAACAATGATGAAATTCCTGCAACTTCCTCCCCGTTTTCTGTTTTTCACGGGCAAGGGTGGCGTCGGCAAGACCTCGATTGCCTGCGCCACGGCCATTCAGTTAGCCGAAGCCGGAAAGCGCGTCCTCCTGGTCAGTACCGACCCGGCATCCAATGTCGGGCAGGTATTTGGTGTCGATATCGGTAATCGCGTCACACCGATTCCGGCGGTTCCACGTCTTTCTGCTCTGGAGATTGATCCCGAGGCAGCGGCCAGTGCCTATCGGGAGCGCCTGGTCGGCCCGGTCCGCGGCGTGCTTCCTGATGACGTGGTGAAGGGCATCGAGGAATCGTTGTCCGGCGCGTGCACCACCGAAATTGCCGCATTTGACGAGTTCACCGCGCTACTGACCAACGCGGCACTCACGGCTGATTACGAGCACATCATCTTTGACACTGCGCCCACCGGCCACACTATCCGCTTGCTGCAACTGCCGGGTGCGTGGAGCGGCTTCCTGGAAGCCGGCAAGGGCGATGCCTCGTGCCTCGGCCCGCTGGCCGGTCTGGAAAAGCAGCGTACACAGTACAAGGCGGCTGTTGAAGCCTTGGCTGATCCGCTGCAAACCCGCCTGGTGCTGGTCGCTCGCGCCCAGCAGGCGACCTTGCGCGAGGTAGCCCGAACCCACGAAGAACTGGCAGCCATAGGCCTCAAACAGCAACATCTCGTCATCAACGGCATCCTGCCTCACGTCGAAGCCGCTACCGACCCGCTGGCCGCTGCAATCCACGAACGGGAACAAACGGCGCTGAAGAACATCCCGGCTACGTTGACTGCGCTTCCGCGTGATCATGTAGAACTCAAGCCCTTCAATCTCGTCGGCCTTGAAGCACTGCGGCAGTTGCTGACCGACCTTCCTCCACAATCACCCGCAGCGGTTGATTCCCCGATCGAACTCGACGAGCCCAGCGTGGCCGAGCTGATCGACGGCATCGCGGCGGATGGACACGGGCTGATCATGTTGATGGGCAAGGGTGGTGTAGGCAAGACAACCCTGGCGGCCGCCATCGCGGTCGAACTGGCGCATCGCGGCTTACCGGTGCATCTGACGACCTCCGATCCTGCTGCCCACTTGACCGACACACTGGATTCCTCGCTCGATAATCTGACCGTGAGCCGAATCGATCCGCATGCCGAGACCGAGCGCTATCGCCAGCACGTCCTGGAAACCAAGGGCGCTCAACTCGATGCCGAAGGTCGCGCGCTGTTGGAAGAGGATCTGCGTTCGCCCTGCACGGAAGAGATTGCTGTCTTCCAGGCGTTCTCCCGCATCATTCGCGAGGCCGGGAAAAAGTTCGTCGTCATGGACACGGCCCCGACCGGGCACACCTTGCTCCTGCTCGACGCGACGGGTGCGTATCACCGCGAAGTGTCACGACAAATGGGCAAGACCGGCGTGCACTTCACGACGCCGATGATGCAATTGCAGGACCCGAAGCAAACGAAGGTACTCGTCGTCACGCTGGCAGAGACGACGCCGGTACTGGAGGCCGCCAACCTGCAAGCTGACTTGCGCCGTGCCGGGATCGAGCCATGGGCCTGGATCATCAACACAAGCGTGGCGGCGGCTTTGGCCAAGTCGCCGTTACTGCGTCAGCGTGCGGCCAACGAGCTACGCGAAATCAGCGCCGTGGCCAATCAGCACGCGGACCGTTACGCGGTTGTCCCGCTTCTGAAGGAAGAACCGATCGGTGCAGAACGACTGCGTGCGCTCATCCATCCCCAAACATAGGAGATCGACCATGTTGATCCGGAATTACATGACGCCCGATCCGGTAACCATTCAACCTGAAACACCGGTTGAGGACATCGCGAGGCTGCTGCTTGCCCATCGCATCAACGGCGTTCCGGTGGTCGACGGCGCTGGTCGGCTGATCGGCGTTGTGACTGCGGAGGACTTGATTCACCGGGGAGCGGACGAACGGCTTGAACCACGTGAATCGATTTGGAAGGAGAATTTCTGGGTTTCCTTTCTTGGCCCAAAGGGGACACAGCGTGACAAGGCCGAGGGGCGTACTGCCGCAGAGGTAATGACCACGGAAGTGCATAGCGTCGCGCCTGCCATGCATCCCTCCGTTGCAGCCCGGCTGATGGTGGATCATCACTTAACAGGCTGATGCAAAAACCGGCGACACCGCGCCAGCACTGAGGTTCAGGTCGAATTTCATCATGACATCGTTTTCCGGAATAGCTTTCGCGGCGGCTTCGAATTGTCTTCGTGGCCGCAACGGCGACCACGAAGGGCTGTTC